>Ga0160466_100151_pt1 | contig 55766 bp, 52 predicted proteins | sample HID1971M_E11MG_FD_108245 | JGI IMG/M metagenome (GOLD analysis project Ga0160466, IMG submission 108245) | Enriched millipede-associated microbial communities from UW Madison campus, WI, USA - HID1971M_E11 MG | ecosystem: Host-associated > Arthropoda: Insects > Digestive system > Unclassified ... | reverse complement strand
GCTGCTGGCGCCGCTGAGGTGGGTCTGATCGTTGAGGTAGCGTTCGTGGCGCAGGCGCGCGTAGAAAAAACCGCTTTCGCTTTGCAGGTCTTCGTCCTGGTCGAGGCGATCGCCGAGCACGCGATAGGGTTCGGCGTAGTGGTAGGCCTCGCCGTAGGTGGTGGTCGTGGTGGCGCGGGTCTGGTCGACTTCGCCATCGAGCCGGGCCCGGGCATCGCGGTGGTGATAGGCGCGGAAGTTGATGGATTTCTCCACCACCTGGTGACGGGTTTGCAGGCCCCACACGCCGTCCTCGCCGCTGGCGAAACCGGCCGGCGCACGCAACGGCAGCTTTACGCCGAACTGGTAGTGGCGCTGGTCGTCGTGGAATTCGACGACGTCGATCTGCAGGCGGTCGTCGTGGCTGAAGCGGTACCAGATGCCGACCTCGGCCAGCAGCCGTTCGATGAACGCCAGGTCGCTTTCGCCGTACTGCATGACCTGCTCGCGGCGGGGGTATTCACGCACCAGCTGGAACAGGAAGTGCTGGCCGAGAAAGTCGTGCCGGCTGCGCAGGATGTGCTCGACGATCTCAGGTACCGACTGCTGCTGGTACAGGCGGTACTGGCGGCCGTGTGCGAGCAGCGCCAGGCGCGGTTGCAGGGTGATTTCATAGCGAGCTTCGTCGCGGGAGCTGGACAAACGCTGGAAGTTGTTGACCATGCCATACAGGCTGCGCAACGGCTTGTACTCGGGCGCTGGAAAGCCTGGGTAAGGTGGCTTTGGCGGCGAGGGGTACAGGCTGAAACGGGCGTCCTTGTTGAGCATCTGCTCGGCGCTGAGGTCCTGCTCGGTGCAGGTAAATTCGATGCGGTAGCTGAAGGGCTGGCTCAGGTGTTCTTCGCCTTCGAAGGCCAGGACGTCGAAGACGGCGTCGAACCAGCGAATGGCAAATTTGTGGCGAGTGTGGTCGAAAAAAATACGCTGTTGGGTGCTCATGGTCAGGCCTCCTTGACGACGCTTGGCATCGCTTCCTGTGTGTCGATGAACTGCAGCGTGATGCCTTGATCGTCGCTGTAACCCAGGGTCACCCCCCGGGTTTGTTGACGGGTCGCCTGGCGCTGCAGAAGTTGCTGGCTGAGCACCGGCAGGATCTGTTGGTTGAGCAGGCTGTCGATGTTGCGCGCGCCGGTATCGGGCAACAGGCAGGCGGCAACCAGGGCCTGGTTGAGTGCGTTGTCGACCTGGCAGGTCAGGCCGTAGTGGCGTTGCAGGCGCGTGGCGACCCGGGCGAGTTTTTGCGCGACGATGCGCTGCAGTGCGTCGACTTGCAGCGGGCGGTAGATCAGGGTCTGGAAGCGCGCGAGCAAGGCCGGCTGGAAGTGTTCGCGCAACAGTGGCCGCAGCAGCTCCTGCAAGGTGTTGTCCGTTACGTCAGGGTGTTGTTGCAGGCAGGTTTGCAGTTCATCGCTGCCCAGGTTCGAGGTCATGAGAATGACGGTGTTGCGAAAATCGATTTCGCGTCCCTCGCCATCGCGCATGAAGCCGCGATCGAAGACCTGGTAGAACAGATTGAGTACGTCGCGGTGAGCCTTTTCCACTTCGTCGAGCAATACGACGCTGTAGGGGCGCCGGCGCACCGCTTCAGTGAGCACACCACCCTGGCCGTAACCGACATAGCCCGGTGGCGAGCCTTTGAGTTGGCTGACGGTGTGGGCTTCCTGGTACTCGGAGAGGTTGAGCGTAATCAGCGACTGCCCGCCACCGAACAGGCAGTCGGCCAGCGCCAGGGCGGTTTCCGTCTTGCCGACGCCGCTGGTGCCGACCAGCAGGAACACGCCCAACGGTGCCTGCTCCTCGGTCAGGCCGGTTTTGGCCGCGCGCAGACGCTGGGCCAATGCAGCGAGGGCATGATCCTGGCCGACGACACGCTCACTCAACTGCTGCTCCAGCGCCAACAGGCTGGCCTGCTCGTCCTTGAGCAGACTACCCAGCGGCACGCCGGTCCAGTCGGCAATCACTTCAGCTACGCTGCGCGGGTTGACGTCCAGGGAGAGCAACGGTTGGGCGCCCTGCACTTCGGCAAGCTGATCTTGCAGCCACATACAAAGGGTGATCTGCAGGGGGTGAGCCTGACGTGCATCAAGCAGTTGGCGGGTCAGGTCGAGTTCGTTGCGGTATTGCCGCACCAGCTCACTGTGTTGGTCTTTCAAGTCGACAAGTTGCGCATCGATCGAGGCAAGGCGCTCGTCAAGGCTACTGCCACCGAGTTGTGCATCTTCTTCCAGGGCTTGTCGTTCAAGTCCCAGGGCCGCCTGCCCGGCCATGAGTCTGACCAGTGCCTGGGGTTCGCAGTCGAGGCTCATGCGCACCCGTGCACTGGCGGTGTCGAGCAGGTCGACGGCCTTGTCCGGCAGCTGGCGACCGGTCAGGTAGCGCCGCGAAAGCGTGACCGCCGCCTGTACCGCCGCATCCTGAATGTGCACGCCATGATGGCTGGCGTAACGCGCCTTCAGGCCACGCAGCATGAGACAGGCATCGTGGTCATCCGGCTCGTCGACCTTGACCTTCTGGAAGCGTCGTTCCAGGGCGGCATCGCGCTCGAAGTACTGCTTGTATTCGCTCCAGGTGGTGGCGGCGATGGTGCGCAATTCGCCACGGGCGAGCGCGGGCTTGAGCAGGTTCGCCGCGTCGGCACCGCCCGCCTGGTTGCCGGCGCCGATCAGGGTATGGGCTTCATCGATGAACAACAGCACGGGACATGCCGATTGCTGGACGGCATCGATGACGTTTTTCAGGCGTTGCTCGAACTCGCCCTTGACCCCGGCCCCCGCTTGCAGCAACCCCAGGTCGAGGGTACGCACGCTGACCGGCTTGAGGCTGTCCGGAACATTGCCCTCGGCAATGCGCAGCGCCAGTCCTTCGACCAGTGCGGTCTTGCCGACTCCCGGCTCGCCGACCAGCAACGGGTTGTTCTTGCGCCGGCGGCTGAGGATGTCGATGACCTGGCGGATCTCATCGTCACGGCCGAACACCGGGTCGATCCGCCCTTCCCGGGCCTTGGCGGTGATGTCCTGGGTGAACCTGTCCAGCACGGCCTGCAAGGCCTCGTGGTTGACGGCAGCGGATCCAGTCAACACTTGTGCCTGATCAATGGCAGCCGCTTGCTGCGCCTGGGGACGCTCTTCGGAGTGTTGATCAAGCAGTGCGAACAGATGCTGCAACTGGGTTTCGCTGACACTGAACAGAGGCCAGGCCGTTTCGCAAGCCAGCAGGTCAGGAGACTCCAGCAACGCGCCAAGCAAGTGGGCTGAGCGCAGGTGATCCTGGCTGTCCAGCGATGCACGCAGCCAGGCATTGCTGATCAGTCGCTGTAACTTGCCACACAGCTGTGGCTTGGCGTGTACGCTGCGCGGCAGTGTGTCCAGGTGTTCAAGCAGTCCGCCCCAGAGAGCGTCCAGATCCCATTCGTAGCGACGGGCAATGAGCGTCAGGTCGCCCTCGCCCTGTTCGAATAATTTGAGCAGCCAGTGCTCGATACTGATGTAGCCATGGGCGCGACTTTGGCACAGCGTCGCCGCCGCGCTCAGCGCCTGGGCACAGTAGGGATTGAGACGGCGAAGCAAGCGGGAGGCGTTCTGTACCATGGGTACGTCCTTGTTTTGAGTATAAGGCTGGTAATCGAGGGACTTGCTGAGCGCCCGCGTACGGACGCTCAACACGACACGCCGAAACCCGCCGTCATCGACGTATGCGGGTTCTCAGGTGTTCAGCGGTTTGTCAGCCTGCTGGCGCTAAATTGGCTTGCCCGCGTTCGGCCCAGGAATCGGAGTGGCTGAGGTTGCCCTCCAGGAATCTCCAAGTGATCTTTTCGTAGCGCAATTCAATTTCCTCCAGATGATTGTGCTTTTCTTTGGACGGATCCTTGATGTCGTGCATTTTCGACTCGACGTTCACCACCTTGACGTTCTCGAGCAGCGCGGTGTAGTTCACGACCTCCTGGCCTGCCTCGTTGATGCAGTACCACTTGAACTCGGCGCTCATCAGGGTCTGTCCCTGTGTGACGGCTTTAAGCAGGTAGACACTGGAAGAATCAATTTCCTTGGTGAATACAAACGGATCGTGGATCCGTGTACCTGTCAATTTGCCCGTGTTGTTATCGGTTGGGATGGACACGCTGTGATTCAGAGCCAGCACTTCAATGCTGCCCTGACGTGCCTCGACATCCACCGAACCCTTGATGTCCGCGCCGCCGTCATTTTTCAGCCACAGGTAAACGGGAATTGCCATGTGAAGCTCCTTCTCTCTGAACATGAATGCCGCGTTATGCGACAGGGGGTTGCAAATCCGGCCCCGTAGCGGGGAACACGCAGGCTCCCGGCTCCGGCACCAGACGAATATCGACTCGACGATTGGCGCTGCGCCCGGCCTCGTTGTCATTGCTGGCGATGGGCTGGCTGGCACCGAAGCCCTGCACCGCGAAGCAACTGGCGGGGATACCGCCCATGTGCTGCATCCAGTCGTGCACGGCGGCCGCCCGGGCCCGGGACAACTGCAGGTTTTGCTCGGCGCTGCCGGTGCTATCGGTATGGCCACTGATCACGATGAGCCAGCCAGGCTGGGCCTTGATGTCGACCAGGACATTGATCAGTACCTTGGTCGAGCCAGGCTTGAGCTGGGCACTGCCAGTACTGAACAGCGACAGGCTGTCCAGGCGCACCGGCTTTGGATTACCCGCAAGCCTTGGGGCCAGCGACGGATGACGGTGACCGGCAATCGTCGACTGCAGCCTGATGCGCAATCGCTCGCCCCGGTAAAGGCCCAGTCCCAGCGACAGGGGCGCGCCGTGTCGGTAGTAGCCGTCCAGGCGCAGGGCATCTTCGCGCAGCACCGCAAGTGCCTGCTCGCGCAGGATGAATTCAGGCCGATCGGGTTGTCCTGTCACGGGGATGGCGTGGTAACGACGCAGGTCGTCACTGACCTGGCGGACCAGCAGGGTGTTCTGCCAGGCCGAGCTGGCCAGGGCCGTTGTCCCGACAATGGCGAACATCCACAACGCGATGACGCTCGCGCGGCGCAATGGGGCGCGTTGATTCTGCGAGGGCAGCAGCGCCAGCAAGGGATCGGGGAAAGGCATTGAAGTGCCCTGCCCTGGCTGCGCCTGCCTGACGTCATGCAGTGCAACCTTGTTGCGCAGCCATTGCTGCCACAGGTTGCCCGCGACTGATTGCGCGAGCGCCGGTACGAAGGTGATGGCACAGATCCTCGGCAGGCTGTCGGGATCGCGTACATCACGGGGGGCCAGGTGGGGCATTACCGCTTGATCCAGCCATGCCACGACACTGTTCAGCTTCACGCTGGTGTGCATCCGGGCTGAGCGCGTTGCGCTGTCTGAAGGCTGCCGTTGCCAGTCGCCCAGGCTGGTGCAGGTTCCGGCCTCGTGCACCCTGGGGCTGACTTCACCGGCCTCCCAACTGAACCAGGGACCTTCTGCGGCCGAGGTATGCACATAGCTGGTCAACAGTAGCGGCAGCGCAACGCCGCCCTTGCGAACCATGCCGACCTGATAGCGCAGTGCGCGCGCCTGTCCGGCCAACACGGCGCTGTCGACGTGTTCGGTCGGGTTGACGATGAACATGACGCTGAGCTGCCCACTCCACTCGGGACGCAGCGTCATCAGGCTGGCGGTGATCGCAGGCAACTGCTCAAGCTCGGGTACCCGCACATAACAACCGTGGCGGGTTGTGCGCAAAGCCAGGTGTTCCAACGGCGTCGCGCCGAACAATCCCGTCAGGCCATCGCCACAAACCAGGACCACTGGTTGACGGTAGGCGGCCGGAGGCAGCGAGGTATTTTCGGCCAGGGTCACTGACGCGCATGTCCGGCGCCCGATCCGGCTCCAGGCCAGGACCATGACGCACACAACGACCAGGACGGCGATGGTGCGCAGGCTCCAGGTCAAGGGAACGACAACCAGCAACGCCAGTGAAAGCACGCCCGCCCATAACCAGAGACCACGCATCAGTGTCGGCGTCATCGGTCCCACCTCAAGCCTCACCGGGCAAAACCGAGCTGAGGAGATTGGCCAACAGCTGGTCAAGCCCCCACCAGCAACCGACAAACAGCAGGCCCACAAGCAGACCATGAGCCAGTGGCGAACGCGGCCACAGCCAAATACGCAGTCCCTGTCCGAACGTCATCTTTGTCGCCAGCGTCTGGCTGAGTGCCAAGGGTGCGACCTGTGCATGGAGCGCGCTGAGCAACTGTTCGCGCTCAGGGTCGTCGGCGTCGCGATAACGCCCCTGGAAGCCGAGCATCAGCACCCGATGGAACGCCGTCAGCACCAATGGATCAGGGGCGGGCTCGCGCAAGACTTCGCGCATGTCTTCATACAGGAACTCGCCCGCCTGGTGGCGACTGAAGAACTTCGCTTGCAAGGGCTCTTTCGTCCAGGCATCGCGAGCCTGCTTATCCACACGGAGTACGGTTTCATCGAGCAAAGCGCACTGGGCATGGCTGATGTGATCAATGCTGCGCGGGCTCAGGCCGGCGTGCTCGAGCATCTGGCGGACATGTTCGACCTGCTTGACGCAAAGGTCCTTCAGCGCCATGCCATCGTGCGCCGATGCGCCCTTGCACAATTCCACTACCAGCAGGTAGCTGTCCTGCAACAACGCGTCGATATCTACCGCCAGTGCGGCTGGTTTTCTTGAGGCTTTCAGGTTCATGTGCGCAACACCGCGAACAGTTCAAGTTTTACCTCGGCCAGCGTGCTCGGGACGTAGAAGGCGCAGACCCCTGCAGCCAGCACCGCCTGGCCCTTGGCATGGTCGAGATCGAGGGCGAAATACTGGTTCTCCAGTCGCAGCGGAATGGCTGCCGGTACATGGCTGAGCGACTGCAACGGCACACCGTCGAGCGCGGCATTGATCAGTTGATCGACCTCATCCGGGGTGCCAATCTTGCACAGGCGCGGGAACTGGCTCTGCACCTGTGCTGCCGGCAAGCGGCAACGCACCGACAGATAAAAATCAGCGCCTTCACGCTCGCGCAGGCGTGGATCATTGAGGCTGACCTTCCAGCGGTTGTCGCCGTTCTCCTCCAGCGCCAGGGCGATCACACGCGAAGGCAGACTGGCCTCCAGCAACGTGGAAATCAGACGCAACAATGGGGGGAACACACTTTCCAGATGCTCATGCCGGTAAGCCGGGATCTGGTCGATATCGTGTTCCAGGGAAAAGGTCAGCAGGCCGCCGGCCAACTTTGCCAATTCCCGGTACACCGATTCGGGATGCCGTGCCGGGTGCGCCTTGAGATCTGCCAGGATCGGCTGGTAGGTGTTCAGGGCGTTGAGCAGCCAGAACAGCGACACATCGGCCACGGCAAAATCGGCCATGCGCTGGTTACTTTCACGACGCAAGCCCATCAGCCGTTGACGCTTGGCGGCCAATTGGGTCAACAGATTATCCAACTGCGCCAGCAATCCCGGGTGAGCCGCAAAATCGAGCAGTGGCGGCACATAAGTGTCATCCAGCCCCCATGCGCCCTGCCCGTCCCGCACCAGGCGCACGATCGGGCAGGTCAGGTAATCGGCGTTGTCGTCGTGGGCAAGACGCAGGCTCAGCACGTGTTCCAGCACGCCGATCTGCTGCGCCTCGCCTTCGTACAAATCCTGCACCTTGCGCCAGTCCTGGCGATAACGCGTCGGTCGCTCGACCTTGCTGTCATCGAGCAGGCAGTTGTTGCCATTGGCCTGTTCCAGCGGCAAGGCCAATAACACCGTGGTGTCCTGCACGTCACTGGACAGCAGCTGGGTCAATTCCAGGGCCGAGGGCAGACGATCCACCTGATCGGTATCGATCAAGGTGCCGTCGGGCATGCGCAGGCACAACCTTGTGGCCTTGAGCTTGCCCAGTCGCAGGGTCTCCTGGTCAAACGCCACCGCCGCTACACCCCAGGGATGCACCAGTGACAAGTGAGCCAGGCGTTCGTTGGTCCAGGCTTCCCAGCGTGCCTGTTGCTGGAACTGCTGGGGGCACAGGAGTGCCCCCGCAGACCATACGGGACGGTCGATTTTCAAGACCTGGTTTCCCCGCGAACGGCATCGGGCTTGCGCTTGGGCATCTGCGACACCAGCGAAAGATTGACGTCCATGCCTTCGACCTGGAAGTGCGGCACGGCATACAGCTTGACGCGGAAGAAGCCCGGATTGTCTTCGATGTCTTCCACGGTCACCTTGGCGTCACGCAGCGGATGCGAGGCCTGCAGGTCGTCGCCCGGGTCGGTCATTTCGGTCACCAACCCGCCGATCCACTTGTTCAGCTCCAGTTCCAGCAAGCGCCGGTCCTTGGTGGTGCCGATGTTCTCGCGCTGGATCAGCTTGAGGTAATGGGCAATGCGCGACAGCAGGAAAATGTAGGGCAGGCGCGAATTGATCCGACTGTTGGCGGTCGCATCGGCGGTGTCGTACAGGGCCGCTTTCTGGGTCGAGTTGGCCGAGAAGAAACACGCGTAGTCGCGATTCTTGTAATACGACAGCGGGATGAAACCGAGATCGGCGAATTCGAATTCGCGGGTTTCCGGGATCATGACTTCCGAAGGGATCTTCACCTGGTTGCCGGTGCCCAGGTCGTACAGGTGGATAGGCAATTCCGTGACCGCGCCGCCCGACTGCGGCCCGCGGATCTGTACGCACCAGCCGTTGGCAATGAAACTCTTGACCATGTTGGCGGCGAAGGCGAACGAGGCGCTGGTCCACAGTATTTGTCGTGGTCAGGGCCCTTGACGCTCTCGATGTAGTTGAAGCTGCGCACCGGGACTGTGTCCGGGCCATAGGGCAGGCGCCCGAGGACACGGGGCATGACCAGGCCGATGTAGCGGGCGTCGTCGCTGTCGCGGAACGCCTTCCACTTCAGGTATTCGGCACGGTCAAAGTAGTTGCCGATGTCCTTGATGGCGGCCACTTCTTCCATCGAGCGCTTGCCGAAGAAAGCCGGGCCGACGGTGCCGATAAATGGCATGTGCGCAGCCGCCGCGACTTTGGAAATATTGCGCAGCAGGGCGATGTCCTGCGGACTGCGATCGAATTCGTAGTTGGAAATAGCCGCGGCAATCGGCTCGCCACCCGGGGTGTCGTATTCCTGGGTATAGGTATGCACGTACAGGCCGCTTTGAGCGATTTCCGGTGCATCGTCGAAGTCCTGGACCAGATGATCCTTGCTGATATCCAGCAATTCGATGCGCACGTTCTGGCGAAAATCGGTCTGGTCGACCAGGGATTTGACCCCGCGCCAGGTTGACTCGACGCGCTGGAAATCCGGGTGGTGCATCACGGCATCGAGTTGCCGGCTGATTTGCCCATCCAGGGCAGCAATGTGTTCATCGAGCAGGACTTTATCCAGGCGCTCGATTTTCTGCGAAGACTGCCCGAGCAGTTTCAAAAATACACTGACGGCCGCCGTCACTCGCTCATCTGCCGACACTTCGGACAGTGCCTCGGTATTTTGAAATACTTCGATACTACTTAATGTATCGACCGGACTAAGATTGATCTTGCCAAACAGCGCGCCATAGACGCCTTTATTTTCTTCGGACAACACTGTAGTGCCGCGCGAATGCACGTTGGAACTTTCGATGGACATGCAGGTAACTTCCCTTTAAACGAACCGAAGTGGATTAACGATTTTCTTCCGGCGCCAGCGCGGCCAACTCGGCGCGCAGTTCGTCACTTAGCGCATCATCCTTGAGGATGCGTTCCAGCTCATGACGGAAAGTGGCATTGTCCAGCAGGTTCGACTTAAGGTCGCGCAACAGATTGCGCATGGCCAGCAGCGCACGAAGGTGCGGGATTTGCCGCGCCACCTGCTCCGGCTCGAAGTCCTTCATGCGCTGGAAATTCAGCTCGACCGAGGTGTCGCCAGCGTCATCGACCAGGGTGTTTTCCACGGCCACTTTCAAGACCGGAGAAAACTCCGCCAATACGCTATCGAAGTTGTTTTTGTTGATGGAAACCTTGCTACGGGCAGATAAGGGACGCTGCTCCTTGCCATTGCTGTAGTCCCCCATCACCATCAGCTTCAGTGGCAATTCGACTTTTTTCTGCGCACCACCGGTATGCAGATCGAGCTTGATATTGACCCGGGCCTTCGGCACTTCGTTTTGAAAACTGCTTGAAGACATAACACCTCCCGATTATTTTGCGACAGCCAATGCAATCGCTAAAACCTGCAAGACAGGAACTCGAAACTCTAGCCAACAGAATAGAAAGTTTCCCTGCTACAGCCTGTGAATTCCATGTCAAAATGAGTGCAACAATATACGCACGGGAACTATGACTGTTCTCCTACAACGACAATGAACTATCCCACTCGCACATTCCACCCCTCCCGGCAACTTTGGGAAATTTCTTACTTATTTCCAGAAATGCCCTACAAGAAACCACTGAAAACAGTCCTTTTACTGGGCGCGAGTCGACGTTTTTCTTCTCCGACGGGCTGCGCCCTCCCCCTCCAATCCGCCCGGGTAAACCCTCTGCATCAATTATTTATACTCAAATGCCAGCTTAATAATATTTTACCGATATCAGGCTGATCCCTAGTCTTGAGCCCAGGAAATGGCAGGTCGACACCGACCGTTAACCAACTTCGAAGGGCAAGCAGATGACCATTGAAAAAACAATAATAGATACCTTGATTGTCGGCGCCGGCCAGGCCGGCGTAGCCATGAGTGAACACCTGAGCAAGCTCGGCGTGCCGCACCTGGTGCTGGAGCGCAATCGTATCGCCGAGCGCTGGCGCACCGGCCGCTGGGATTCGCTGGTGGCCAATGGTCCGGCTTGGCACGACCGTTTTCCCGGCCTGGAATTCGACGACATCAGCCCCGATGGTTTTGCCCCCAAGGAGCGCGTGGCCGATTACTTCGAAGCCTATGCCCGCAAGTTCAAGGCGCCGATCCGCACTGGCGTGGAAGTGAAGAAGGTCGAGCGCAACGTCGGTCGCCCGGGTTTCACCATCGAGACCTCCCAAGGCGTGATCGAGGCCAGTCGCGTGGTGGCTGCCACGGGTCCGTTCCAGCGTCCGGTGATCCCGCCGATCGCCCCCAAGGATGCGCAACTGCTGCAGATCCACTCCGCCGACTACCGCAATCCCGGGCAATTGCCCGAGGGTGCCGTGCTGGTGGTGGGCGCCGGTTCCTCGGGCGTGCAGATCGCCGATGAATTGCAGCGCTCCGGCAAGCAGGTGTACCTGTCGGTAGGCGCCCACGATCGTCCGCCCCGCGCCTATCGCAACCGCGATTTTTGCTGGTGGCTGGGGGTGCTGGGCGAGTGGGACCAGGCCGCGATGAAACCCGGCCGCGAACACGTGACCATCGCCGTCAGTGGCGCCCAGGGTGGCCGCACCGTGGACTTCCGTGGCCTGGCCCATGCCGGCATGGTGCTGGTGGGCCTGACCCAATCGTTCAACGGCAGCGTGGCGACCTTCCAGGCGAACCTGGCGGACAACCTGGCCCGGGGCGATGAAAACTACCTGGCCCTGCTCGACGCCGCCGATGCTTACATCGAACGCAATGGCCTGGACCTGCCGGAAGAACCCGAAGCGCGCCATACCTTCCCGGAGCCGGACTGTGTCTCCAACCCGATCCTCGAACTCGACCTGGCCAAGGCCGGCGTGACGTCGATCATCTGGGCCACCGGTTTTGCCGTGGACTACAGCTGGCTGCAGGTCGACGCCTTCGACGACAACGGCAAGCCCCGGCATCAGCGCGGTGTGTCCAGCGAGGCGGGCGTGTATTTCCTCGGCCTGCCCTGGCAGTCCCGTCGCGGTTCGTCCTTCATCTGGGGCGTGTGGCATGACGCCAAGTACGTGGCCGATCACATTGCCATCCAGCGGACCTATCTCGAGTACCGCGATGCCGACCAACGCGAGGCCCAAGCCTGCCCGGCCGCACATAAGACCACTGCCAACGCTTGATTCCCGCACGGCGCGTGAACCGCGCCGGCCCCCAAAATTTCAGGAGTTTCAAATGACCACGCCAACCCATACCCGCATTCGCATGTTCAACACCAAGGAAACCTACCCGAACCAGAGCCTGGACAACGACCTGTGCCAGGCCGTCCGCGCCGGTAACACCGTGTATGTGCGCGGCCAGGTCGGCACCGATTTCGAGGGCAACCTGGTTGGCCTGGGCGATCCGCGGGCACAGACCGAGCAGGCCATGCGCAACGTCAAGCAACTGCTGGAAGAAGCTGGCAGCGACCTGAGCCACATCGTCAAGACCACCACCTACCTGATCGATCCGCGCTACCGCGAACCGGTGTATCAGGAAGTGGGCAAGTGGCTCAAAGGCGTATTCCCGATTTCCACCGGGCTGGTGGTGACGGCATTGGGTCAGCCGCAGTGGCTGATGGAGATCGATGTGATTGCGGTGATCCCGGAATAACGGGCAGACCGCGTCGCGACAAACTCCAGCCGCCCGCTCCCGCCATTGATCTTCTGTAGGAGCGAGCTCGCTCCTACAAAATCCAGACAAGGACCCGCCCCATGACCTTTTCCATCGCCGCCCGCTGCCCCGACACCGGTCAGTTCGGCATCGCCATCAGCTCCTCGAGTATCGCTGTCGGCGCCCGCTGCCCCTGGTTATTGCCCGGTGTGGGCGCCGTCTCCACGCAGAACATCACCCTGCCCTCTCTTGGCCCGGAAACCCTGGCCCTGATGGAGCAGGGCCTGGCACCCGCCGAGGCCCTGGACAAGGTGCTGACCCGCAACGGCTACAGCCAGTACCGGCAGATCACCGCCATCGACCACCTCGGCCGCACCGCGCACTTCAGCGGCGCGCAAACCCTGGGCAACCATAACGCGGTGTCCGGCGAGCAATGCGTGGCGGCCGGCAACATGCTCGCAAGCCCGGCGGTGATCGAGGCCATGGTCCGCGCCTTCGAACAGGCTGAAGGCCAACTGGCCGACCGCTTGATCGCGGCAATGCAAGGTGGCGTGGCGGCCGGTGGCGAAGCCGGGCCGGTGCATTCGGCGGCGGTCATGGTGGTCAGTGAGCTGACCTGGCCGATCGTCAACCTGCGGGTCGACTGGGCCGACGAAGACCCGATTGGCCAGCTGCAAAAGCTCTGGCAGGCCTACCGTCCGCAGGTCCAGGACTACATCGACCGCGCCCTGGCGCCCGACCGGTCCCCTGGCTACGGCGTCGCTGGAGACGATCGATGAGCGCCAGCCGCGATCTGCTCACAACGCTGGTGGCGTTCGACACCACCAGCCGCGAATCCAACCTGCAGCTGATCGAGTTTGTCCGCGACTACCTCGCACGCTTCGATGTGCCGTGCCAGCTGGTCTACAACCAGGAACGCAGCAAAGCCAACCTGTTCGCCACGATCGGCCCGGCGGACCGGCCGGGCATCGTGCTATCGGGGCACACCGACGTGGTCCCGGTCGACGGCCAGCCGTGGACCGTCGCGCCGTTCCAGCTCACCGAGCGCGATGGCCTGCTGTACGGTCGCGGCACGGCGGACATGAAGGGCTACATCGCTTGCGTGCTCGCCCTGGTGCCGGCGCTGGTGCAGGCCTCGTTGCGCCTGCCGGTGCATATCGCCCTGTCCTACGACGAGGAAGTCGGCTGCCTGGGCGTGCGCTCCCTGCTCAAGGCCCTCGAGCAACGTCCGGTCAAACCGCTGCTGTGCATCATTGGCGAACCCACCGAGCTCAAACCGGTGCTGGGCCACAAGGGCAAGCTGGCGATGCGCTGCGACATCCACGGTCACGCCTGCCATTCGGCCTACGCCCCGCTCGGGGTCAATGCCATCGAATACGCAGCCGAGCTGATCGGTGAACTGGGGCGCATCGGCCAACGGCTCAAGGCTCCGGAGCTGCATGACCCGCGCTTCGATCCGCCGTTCTCCACCGTGCAAACCGGGGTGATTGGCGGCGGCAAGGCCTTGAACATCGTGCCGGCCGACTGCCGCTTCGACTTCGAAGTTCGCGCCCTGCCCTCCCACGACCCGCGCCTGGTTGCAGAGGAACTGCAGGCCTATGCCGAACAGCAGTTGTTGCCGCGCATGCGCGCCGTGAGCGAGCACAGCGAGATCCGTTTCAGTGAGTTGTCGGCGTACCCCGGCCTGGCCACCGATGCCCGTAGCGAAGCCGCGGAATTGATCGCCGCGTTTTCCGGCTCGCGGGAATTCGGCACGGTGGCGTTCGGCACCGAAGGCGGTCTGTTCGATGCAGCGGGCATCCCGACGGTGGTGTGCGGCCCGGGCAGCATGGAGCAAGGCCATAAACCCGATGAGTTCGTCAGCCTGGAGCAACTGCACGGCTGCGATGCCATGCTGCAACGGATGCTGCTGGCCATCAGCAACTGATCCCTGGCCCGACGCTCAGGTATAGAGTCGGGCCAGTTCTTCCTGGCAGTAATCGACGAACAGCTGCACCGGTTTGGTCAGCTGTGCCCGGCGCAACCACGCCGCGGACAACCCTGAGCCGGTGACGTTTTCGGCCAGCGGCACGCACACGACTTTCTGCCCGTCATAGGTGTATTCGGAAAACGGTTTGGTCACCAGGATCGAAAAGCCGAAACCCCGCCCGACCATCCCGCGTACCATCTCGATCGACGGCGAGCTGAACACGATGTTCGGCGTCAGCCCGCGCTCTTCGAAAATGCTCACGAAGTAGGTTCGGCTGGGCACCACGTCCAGCAAAATCATCGGCTCCAGCACCAGGTCGTGCAGCGAGACTTTCGCCTGCTGGGCGAAGCGATGGTCGGCGGGCAGCAAGGCATAGGGTTGCTGGGCCGGCATCAACGCCACGGTCTCGATGGTGCTGTCCAGGTCATGTTCGTAGACCATGGCCATGTCGATGCTGCCGGCGGTCAACGCCTGCACCAGTTCCTGCTGCTCGCCATCGCGAATGCGTATTTCCACCCCGGGCCAGCGCTCCTTGAAACCAGCGATCAGGCGTGGCAGGTACAGGGGTGCCACGGTTTCAAAACAACCGATGTCGATCTGTCCCGCCACCACGTCGTTGTCCGCCAGGGCGTTCTGCTCGAACTCATGGGCGACCCGCAGCAGCTCCTGGGCCTTGCGGTAGAACCGCGAGCCGCTCGGCGTCAGCGACACCCCCTGGGCGTGATGGCGGATGAACAGTTGCACGCCAAAACTTTCTTCCAGGTGCTTTATCGCCGTCGATACCGATGGCTGCGCGATGTAGAGCTTGCGCGAGGCCTCCGCCACGCTGCCGCAGTCGGCCGTGGTGACGAAATACCTGAGCTGGCGCAGGTTGTAGGCGGCCATGGGAACCTCCGGAAAACAGAACATCAGGGTCAAGGAATCGGCAGCGCACACAAGGGGTTGGTGCCGGCCTGCGGTCAAGGCTGAACATACCGGAGGCGACCGCCGGCGCGGCATATATTTTTTAAGGTTTGAAGCAACAAACTTACTAATTTATCTATCCCGAGCCATTGCACATGATCGCTCCAACAAGAAAAGCGTCGTTCGCGCGACGCTCACCGAAGTACGTCCACGTACTCACTTTGCCTTGGAGTTCGTCATGGTAACCACTGCAGCAACGAGCGCTCCGCTCATCGAGAAACACACGATCGGCTACGTGCCGCCGCAAGACCGTCATGGCAAGACGCGCGACCTGTTCACCCTGTGGTTCGGTGGCAACATCGCGCCCTTGCCCATCGTCACCGGCGCCCTCGGCGTGCAGCTGTTTCACCTGAACCTGGTGTGGGGCATCGTCGCCATCCTCGTCGGCCATCTGGTCGGCGGCGTGCTGATGGCGCTGCACTCGGCCCAGGGCCCGCAGATGGGCATCCCGCAGATGATCCAGAGCCGCGCGCAGTTCGGTTCCCTCGGCGCGCTGCTGGTGGTGCTGATCGCCGGCGTCATGTACATCGGCTTCTTCGCCTCCAACATCGTGCTGGCGGGCAAGTCCCTGCACGGCGTGGTCGACAGCGTCCCGGTACCCGTGGGCATCGTCATCGGCGCCTTGGGTTCGGGCATCATCGGCATCATCGGCTATCGCTTCATCCACGTGCTCAACCGTATCGGCACCTGGGTGCTGGGCATTGGCATCGTGCTGGGTTTCGCCTACATCCTGACCCACGTGCAGACGGACGACTTCCTCACCCGCGGCAGCTTCAACATCTCCGGCTGGCTGGCGACGGTGTCCCTGGCCGCGCTCTGGCAAATCGCCTTCGCGCCCTACGTGTCCGACTACTCGCGCTACCTGCCGGCCGACGTGCCCGTGGCGTCGACCTTCTGGACCACCTACCTGGGCACCGTGCTCGGTTCCAGCCTGTCGTTTGTCTTCGGCGCCGTCGCCGTACTGGCCACGCCCGTCGGCATGGACACCATGGACGCGGTCAAGCTCGCCACCGGTTCCATCGGCCCGCTGATGCTGGTGCTGTTCCTGCTCAGCGTCATCAGCCACAACGCCCTCAACCTCTACGGCGCCGTACTGTCGCTGATCACCCTCGTGCAGACCTTCGCCTACCGCTGGATCCCCACCGCCAAGAGCCGCGCCGTGCTCTCGGTGATCGTGCTCGGCGCCTGCTGCTTCGCCGCCGTCGGTGCCTCCGCTGACTTCATCGGCCACTTCGTCGACATGGTGCTGGTGTTGCTGGTGGTGCTGGTGCCGTGGACGGCGATCAACCTGATCGACTTCTACGCCATTCACAAGGGCAAGTACGACATCGACTCGATCTTCCACGTCGATGGCGGCATCTACGGGCGCTACAACCCGCAGGCGCTGCTGGCCTACGCGATCGGCATCCTGGTGCAGATTCCGTTCATGAACACGCCGCTGTACGTCGGACCGATTTCCGAGCACATCAACGGTGCGGATCTGTCCTGGGTGGTGGGCCTGGTGATTACCTCGCCGTTGTACTGGTGGCTGGCCAATCGCGACAGTGCCTACAAGCGTCGGTTGTCGAGTGGGAAACTCGCTACCAGCCTGTAATCAAGATCCACAAGCCTGCTCGCGACAAAGCCCTGACATGGATCGTCAGGCCTTTCGCGAGCAAACTCCACCTGAATCGACCCGCGCTTGATACCTCGCTGATACGCCCCCCCGATCGTGCTGTTACCTCACCGCCCCACTTGTCACTTCTGCGCCGCACGGCAGGCCAATACAGTATGGCCTTCGGTGTGTTGCGGCAGGCACGAACGCTGTCGACCCTCAACCGCACCGATTTCCCATCACGGAAGAGGTGACATCATGAGTTTCGTCAAAGTTGAAAAAAACCAGAGCAGCGCCCCGTCGGAAGCCGACATGATAAAAGCCATGTTCGAGTCTGGCGGCGTACCGGGCGAGTGCAGCGGCAACAACGCTGCTCGCACCCTGACCTACGCCGGCCTGGTCAATCACACGGTGTATGAGAACAAGCTGATCGAGATTGCCAAGGGCAAGCGTACCAGCTGGAACTTCGTCTGGGCCGATGTGAAGGCAGCCTGAGGCCCTGGCGGGGCGGCCCGTCGTTCGCCCCGCCACTTCAACCTGATTGATACCCCCCCGTTACCCGCCTGTAACGCCAAGACACTTAGCCCATGCGCTGCTTGAACCTAGAGTGAAGACCTCGATGGATGGACCGGGTTGACTGCCCTCCACCCATCGATTGCCCAACACACCACCAAGGAAGAGGGACACCATGAGCCAATCAAACGCTGTCAGCCAACAACGCCAGCAGCTGCACGATGATGTGCAAGAAGCCGTCAAGTCGATCATGGGTGCAACGCAACTGAAGGCGTCGGACTATGGCAGGGTCTTGAAGTCCGCCCTGGCGGCGGCGCAAAAAACCGTCACCATCGAAATCGCCGCCGGCGACCTGACCCTGCTCAAGAAGTCTGGCTACAAGCTGTGCTTTGCCAAGAAGGTCGGCACCGCCGACTACAACGTGGTCTGGCAGTCCTATGTCGCGTACCTGAGCAATAACGAATTCAGCTGGACGCCGTTGTATCAGCTGTTCGCCTCCAACGTGTTCAAGGAAAACGTCCAGGTCAAAGTCTCGACCAACATCGTCAATATCGGTCTTGGGCAAACCTCGACACTCGATGAACACGGCCTGCTGAGCCCGGCGATCACGGGCGGCCCGGACGTGTCCATGACCTTTGTGAACGAGTACGCGCCGATCCATCCGGGGATCAACCAGCTGTCCACCGGCATCGATGGCAATCAGGTCAGCACGCCGATCTACGTGGCGGTGGACCCGGTCGTCACCGGTAAAACCGTACTGACCCCCGTTGAAACCATCCTCGTATGGTTCGAACAGAACGTACAGACCAGTACCATGTTCAGTACCTCACGCTCCAAGGCGATCGAAATCGACCTGACGTTCGAAAACACCGCCGGTCGCCTTTACGAAGGCGGTCAATGGAAAACCGTGTAACTGCTGCGCACCGGGGCAACCCCAGGGTTGCCCCTTTCATTCGTCGATCGCGCCTTTGGCAAAGTAGCCCGTCAGGGACAGGCAGATCGATTGCGCCAGGTCCTCCTGGGTGGCGATGCCATAAGGCTGGTTGCGATCGAACTGCGCCGACCAGCGAATCCGCCCCTGCGCCACATCCACCAGGCGCAACGACGCCCGCACCCGCGCCGGCTCGACCCGCACGCTGCCCTCCAGGCAATAGCTGTAGCGCCCGCCGCGTCCGCCATCCGCTGCTTTTACGCTGCTGCGCGGCACCTTCATCAACACATGATTGGCCACGCTTTGCGTTTGCTCGAACGACTCGAACAAGCGACAGCTCAGCTCTTCGCACAAGCCCCGGGCGAAGTCATCGCCATCCGGGGTGATGCAGGTGAACGGCTGGATCTGCAAAACCGGATGGCGGGTGGCGATCCCCTTGGTTTGCAACCGCTGATAAGCCAGGCGATAACACCCGGCCGGTATGCTCAGCCGCACCGGGTCCTGCTGGCCGTTGCTGGCGTAATGCGCCGCGAGCTTGCGCCGCAACCGCCCCACCTGCACCCGCACCACCGGATCGTCGCCGGTGCAGTACACCGCCGGATCGCGACGGAACACCGCGATGCCGATGGCGTGTTCGGTGAGGGGGGTATTTGAAGGTTGCAGGTCGTGCTCGACCAGAAAGCGCAACAAACTGCCCATGCGCCGGGATTTGGCGAACAACGGGCTGGCCAGCAGCAACGCCAGTACGCGCTGCATCTCTTCAGGATCGAGGGCCACGGGAACCCCCGCCGCGCTCGAATCAACCATGCGCTTGATCACCATCGCCTGCCTCCGTGCAGATTGCCGACAGGAAAAGAGGTGGAACTCCGTGGTTGCGCACGCAACGTGAGCCCAGGACAGGCTCGGGTGCTGCAACGACGAAGCTTAGCAGCCGTGATGGAACGGGCAGCCAAATCCGCTGATAGCCACATGAGATCCGACGAACGTTAGAGTGCGCCGATACCCCCATTCTAGAAAACCGCAAATTAACTGAACCCTGTGTCCACCAGCCCACCTAACTGAAAGACTATTCAGGAGGTGACTACATGCAGATCGAAACGACGTGGATTGTATTGGCAGCCGTTCTTCTGTTGATCGAGTTGTGGGCCATCAATCGGGTGCGCAAAAGCGCAGGCAAAGCGAGCAGCAAAGGCGTGTGGATGGTGGTGATCGCGTTTGTGCCGCTGATCGGGCTGATCCTGTGGGCCCTGGCGGGGCCAAAGCACATCGCTCACCACCCGGATCCAGCACAGGCCAGACAATAAGGCCGGGGAAATGCGTTAACGCTTCGTGACTGAGCGAAATGCATGGAACCACAGGCCACATCGGGGTTTCGAAACTTTATCAGCGCTGATCCTGGATCAAACAAGGCGCCATTGGAGAGGAAATCCCGATGAACACTAGACTGCTGCTTTTGCTCGCTGGCCTGTGCCCTGCCCTGGCGTACGCCGAAGGTTGCGACGTGCTGACCCGATCCCAAAGCGCTTCCATTCCCGTGGTGGAAAGTCATAGCTGCTATGAGTACGAAGGCATGCCAGTCAATTCCATCGACTGGTCATGCAGCAACGAGAGCAAGGAGATGCTGACCAGTACCAAGAAGAAAGTCGAACATTGTGACGATCATTACCAGGCCACCTGCATCGCCACCTTGACCCAGGAATCCCTGGCCAACCCTCATTCCACCAGCAAGGACAAGAACAGTCAGTCGGTCAACATTCCCGACAATGCCCAGGTCACGACGTATTACTACGGTGCCGAGCACATCGCCCAAGCCAAGATTGATTGCGAGTCGGGCGGTGGTCACTGGAAGACCAAATAAAAAAAACCGATGCCTGAGCGGGCATCGGTTTTTTATCAAGCGCCATGGATGATGCGCCGCCGGATCACGTCACGCCGTAATCAGAAGTTTGCCGGCGTGTTGGCGCTGATGATTTCCGCCTCATCCTGGCCGATATTGCGAAACTTGTGCGGCAAGGTCGTCGGAAAGTAATACCCGTCCCCGGCATTGAGCACACTGATCTGCCCATCCACCGTCAATTCGACGGTGCCACGGGTGACCAGACCGCACTCCTCGCCTTCCGAATGCACGATCGGCTCTTCCCCGGAACTGGCACCCGGTGCGTATTGTTCGCGCAGCAGACGCATCTGCCGGCTTGGCACGGACGCGCCGATCAATAGCAGGCGCAGGCCGTGGCGGCCGAGGTCGGGCTGTTCGTTGGCGCGGAAGACGTATTGGTGCTCGCGCGGCGGTTGATCGAAGGTGAAGAAGTCGGCCAGGGACATGGGAATGCCTTCGAGCAGCTTTTTCAGCGAGCTGACGGAAGGACTGACGCGATTCTGCTCGATCAGGGAAATGGTGGCATTGGTGACGCCGCTACGCCGGGCCAGCTCGCGCTGGGACAGTTTGTAGCTTTCGCGTACTAATTTGAGTCGTGAGCCCGTGTCCATGACAGCCTTATGTGCTTGGTACGCAAGGGTAATGGGGGTGGAGAGCAGGCGTGGATCGCGCCGTTTTCCTGTCCCGGAAACGTGAAAGGCGGCTATTAAATCACGTTTGTGGGTGTTGCTGTAGGAGCTGCCGCAGGCTGCGATCTTTTGATCTTGATCTTGAAAAGCAAGATCAAAAGATCGCAGCCTTCGGCAGCTCCTACACGGGAACGTGGTGTTTCAGGTAAAAAGCCGGTGGCCTTCCTGGGGTTGACCACCGGCGAGGTAAAGCTTAGATCCCGAAACGGTCGCGCAGCGAGTAGTACACCGCGCCCAGGGCGGTCAACGGCGCCGAGAAGGTGCGCCCGCCGATCATCGGCATGTGCGGCAGCGAGGCGAAGGCGTCGAAGCGTTCGGCGTCACCGCGGATCATTTCCGAAATCAGCTTGCCCGCCAGGTGCGAACAGGTGACGCCGTGGCCGCTGTAGCCCTGCATGTAGTAGGCGTTTTTCTCGATACGGCCGAATTGCGGCATGCGCGACATGGTCAGCAGGAAATTGCCGGTCCAGCGGTAGTCGATCTTCACGTCCTTCAACTGCGGGAAGGTCTTGAGGATTTTCGGGCGGATCAGTTGTTCGATGTCGTCCGGCTCACGGGCGCCGTAGACCACGCCGCCGCCGTAGAGCAGGCGGTTGTCGGCGGTCAGGCGGTAGTAGTCGAGCAGGTAGTTGCAGTCTTCGACGCAGTAGTTGTTCTTGATCAGGCTGCGGGCCTGCTTTTCCGACAACGGCTCGGTGACAACGATCTGCGAACCGCAAGGCATGCTCTTGCTGGTCACGCGGTTGTCCAGGCCCTGCGGCAGGTAAGCGTTACCGGCGATCAGCAGGAACTTGGCCTTCACCACGCCTTTGGCGGTGCGTACGGTGATCGGCTCGCCGTAGGTGATTTCCACCGCCGCCGATTGCTCGTAGATCTTGCCGCCCAGGCCGATGATCGCCGAAGCTTCGCCCAGCGCAAGGTTCAGCGGGTGAATGTGCCCGCCCTGCATGTCCAGCAGGCCGCCGACGTAGGCGTCGGAACCGACTTCGCGCTGGATGTCATCCTTGCCGAGCATGGTCAGGTTCTTGTTGCCGTAGCGTTCCCAGCCCTTCTTCTGTTCGGCCAGGCCCTTGAGCTGCTTCTTGTTCATCGCGGCAAATATGCCGCCCGGACGGTAGTCGCACTGGATGTCGTAGTGCTGTATGCGCTGACGGATGATGTCGGCGCCTTCGAAAATCATGCTGCCGAGGACTTCGGCGGTCTTGTCGCCGTAGCGCTCTTCGATGACGTCGACGTCACGGCTGTAGGAGTTGACCAGTTGGCCACCGTTGCGACCGCTGGCGCCGAAGCCGACTTTGGCGGCTTCGAGCACGGTGACGCTGTAGCCCGCTTCAGCGAGGAACAGTGCCGAGGACAGGCCGGTATAGCCGGCGCCGATCACGCAGACGTCGCAGTCCACCGCGCCTTCCAGCACCGGGAAATCACCGGTGAAGTTGCGGGTGGCGGCGTAGTAGCTGTTTACATGTGCTTGTTTCATAAGTTTCTCCGATGGCCGCCGCAAAGAGCCGGCGACCGCCGCTTTATTGTTATTAGAGCTTGATCCAGGTCGCTTTCAGTTCGGTGTACTTGTCGAACGCATGCAGCGATTTGTCCCGGCCATTGCCCGACTGCTTGAACCCGCCGAACGGCGCGGTCATGTCGCCGCCGTCGTACTGGTTGACCCAGATGCTGCCGGCACGCAGGCCACGGGCGAAGGTGTGGGCCCTGCTCAGGTTGCTGGTCCACACGCCGGCGGCCAGTCCGTAGATACTGTCGTTGGCGATCGCCAGGGCTTCTTCAGGGGTGTCGAAGGTGATCACCGACAACACCGGGCCGAAAATTTCTTCCTGGGCGATGGTCATGGCGTTGGTCACGCCGTCAAAAATCGCCGGCTCGACGTAGAGGCCGCCGGTGTCTTCGAGGGTGCGGCTGCCGCCCGCGATCAACCGGGCGCCCTGCTCCTTGCCGATGTCGATGTAGCGCAGCACGTTGTCCAGTTGACGCTGGTCCACCACCGCGCCGACGGTGGTCGCAGGATCGAGCGCGTGCCCCGGTTTCCAGCCTTGCAGGGCTTCCACCAGCAGCGGGATGAACTGCTCGCGGATGGAGCGCTCCACCAGCAGACGCGACCCGGCGGTGCAGACCTCGCCCTGGTTGAAGGCAATGGCCCCGGCGGCGGCCTGCGCGGCGGCGCGCAAGTCCGGCGCATCGGCGAACACCACGTTGGCGCTCTTGCCACCGGCTTCAGCCCAGACGCGCTTCATGTTGCTTTGCCCGGCATAGATCATCAGTTGCTTGGCAATCGCCGTGGAGCCGGTGAAGGCCAGCACGTCGACGTCCATGTGCAACGCCAGCGCCTTGCCGACGGTGTGGCCGAAGCCCGGCAGCACGTTGAACACGCCTTTGGGGATGCCCGCATCCAGCGCCAGCTGCGCGATGCGAATGGCTGTCAGCGGCGACTTTTCCGAAGGCTTGAGGATGAACGAGTTGCCCATCGCCAGGGCCGGGGCGAATTTCCAGCTGGCCATGATCAGCGGGAAGTTCCACGGCACGATGGCCGCTACTACGCCGGCCGCTTCGCGCGTCACCAGGCCCAGTTGGTCGTGGGGGGTGGCGGCCACTTCGTCGTAGATCTTGTCGATGGCTTCGGCGGTCCAGCGGATCGCATTGGCGGTGGCCGGAATGTCGATGGCCAGCGAATCGCCGATCGGCTTGCCCATGTCGAGGGTTTCGAGCAGCGCCAGTTCTTCCTGGTTGGCCAGGATCAGGTCGGCGAAGCGGATCAGGATGCGCTTGCGCTCGGCCGGGGCCAGCCCGGACCAGACGCCGGATTCGAAGGTGCGGCGGGCGACGGCGACGGTCAGGTTGGCATCGACGTCGTCGGTGCTGGCAACGTTGGCCAGGAAACGGCCGTCTACCGGGCTGATGCATTCGAACGTCGCGCCGCTGGCGGCTGCGCAGTATTGGCCGTCAATGAAGGCACGGCTTTCGATTGTCAGGGACTGGAAGCGTTGCTCCCAGTCGCTGCGAGTAGTTGTCATGGTTGTGACTCGACGCAGGGGAATAGGTGATCGTCAGGCCGACGCCCGCCAATTCAAATTTGAAATGCGATCCCTGTGGGAGCGGGCTTGCTCACGAAGGCGCCGGCACATCCAATATTGATGTCGCCTGACACTCCGCTTTCGCGAGCAAGCCCGCTCCCACATTTGATCGTGTTGAACCGACTAATCAGACGGTATGCAAGTACCAGTTGTACTCAAGGTCGGAGATGGAGTTCTCGAACTCGGCCAGCTCGCTTTCCTTGCACGCCACGAACACGTCGATGTACATCGGGTCGATGTACTTGGCCATGACTTCGCTGTCGTCCAGCTCGCGCAGGGCATCGCGCAGGTTGTTCGGCAGGCTCTGCTCGTTCTGCTCGTAGCTGTTGCCTTCCACCGGGGCGCCCGGCTCGATCTGGTTGGTCAGGCCGTGGTGCACGCCGGCCAATACCGAAGCCATCAACAGGTACGGGTTGGCGTCGGCACCGGCCACGCGGTGTTCGATGCGCACGGCATCCGGTGAACCGGTTGGCACGCGGACCGCCACGGTACGGTTGTCGACGCCCCAGCTCGGCGAGTTCGGCACGTAGAACTGCGCACCGAAGCGACGGTAGGAGTTGACGTTCGGGCAGAGGAACGCCATCTGCGCCGGCAGGGTCTCGAGCACACCGCCGATCGCGTGACGCAGCGCGGCGTTCTGCTCGGGATCCTCGCTGGCAAAGATGTTGTTGCCTTCCTTGTCGAGAATCGAAATGTGCACGTGCAGACCGTTACCCGCCTGGCCCGGATACGGCTTGGCCATGAAGGTGGTGTCCATCTCGTGGTCGTAGGCGATGTTTTTCACCAGACGCTTGAGCAGGACCGCGTAGTCGCAAGCCTTTATAGGGTCGGCCACGTGGTGCAAGTTGACTTCGAACTGCGCCGGGGCGCTTTCCTTGACGATGGCGTCAGCCGGGATGCCCTGCTCTTTCGCGCCTTCGAGGATGTCTTGCAGGCAGTCGACGTACTCGTCGAGGTCGTCGATCAGGTACACCTGGGTCGACATCGGACGCTTGCCGGACACCGGCGAACGTGGCGACTGCGGACGACCGTTCACGTTGTCCTGGTCGATCAGGTAGAACTCCAGTTCGAACGCGGCGCAGATGGTCAGGCCCATCTCGTCGAACTTGCGCACCACGTTGGCCAGGACTTCCCGCGGGTCGGCGAAGAATGGCTGGCCTTCGAGTTCGTGCATGGTCATCAGCAGTTGCGCGGTTGGGCGCTTCTGCCATGGCTCGATGCTCAGGGTGCCGGGGATCGGGTAGCAGATCCGGTCGGAGTCGCCGATGTCCAGACCCAGGCCGGTGCTTTCCACCGTGGAGCCATTGATGTCCAGGGCAAACAGGGACGCCGGCAGGTTGATGCCTTTCTCGTAAACCTTATGAAGACTGGTGCGTTCGATGCGCTTACCGCGCACCACACCGTTCATATCCGCAATCAGAAGGTCGACGTACAAAACCTCAGGATATTTCTTAAGGAATGCGTTTGCTTCGTTGAGTTGAACGGTACGCAGAGGGACCGACATGATGCACCTATTTTTTACTGTTAATTATTATGTTCACCGCCCTTTCACGTAGCCAGTCAATCCGAAAGACAAAGTGAAGTCAATAGCGAACACCTTGCCTTTAAACGTTTATTTTCGGGCCTCTCAGAGGCACGAGAGTGCCAGATCATCCCTGGAACACGCGTAAATCCTCAGCTTCGGACGTGCGGCGTTTAGAATTTTTTACATGAGAGTTGTTAATTAAAATCAACAAGGCTAAGCTCCGGAAAAGCTCGTTCAAGTGTGAAACTTCGAGGTGATAAAAATGGCATTCAAGCCATTGATCGGCGTTACTGCATGCGTCAAACAGATTGGCCTGCACCCCTACCATGTCAGCGGCGACAAGTACTTGCGTGCTGTCAGCGTTGCGGCACTGGGGCTGCCTGTCGTCATTCCTTCCCTGGGCGAACTGACCGAAATCGAGGACCTGCTACCGCAGCTCGATGGTCTGTTGCTGACCGGCTCGCCATCGAATGTGGAACCCTTCCACTATCAAGGCCCCGACAGCGCTCCCGGCACGGAACACGATCCCCAGCGGGATCGCACCACCCTTCCCCTGATTCGCGCAGCCATTGCCGCTGGCGTTCCGGTGCTCGGCATCTGCCGCGGCTTCCAGGAGATGAACGTGGCGTTCGGTGGCAGCCTGCATCAGAAGGTCCATGAACTTCCCGGCTTCCTCGATCATCGCGAGGCCAACCATCCGGATCTGGCGGTGCAATACGCACCGGCCCATGCCGTCGATGTGCAACCGGGCGGTGTGTTCCAGGCGCTGGATCTGCCGCCGGTGTTCCAGGTCAATTCGATTCACAGCCAAGGGATCGACCGACTCGCTCCCGGCCTGCGCGCCGAAGCACTCGCGCCGGATGGCTTGATCGAAGCGGTCTCGGTGGAGAACAGCAAGGCATTTGCCCTCGGTGTGCAATGGCACCCGGAATGGCAGGTGCTGGACAACCCGCCGTATCTGAAGATCTTCCAGGCGTTTGGCGACGCGTGCCGGCAACGGGCGGCGCTGCGTAACTCACGCTGACGCCATAAACGATCAAACCATTTACTACCCCCGCGAGCGGGCAGGCGGGCTTTTGCGCGCCTCTCGCCCGCGAAAACAACACACTGCAATAACAACAAGCACTACCCAGGCAGCCAGGACGGCGGCGCCGAATTAACCCGAGTGGAGTGCCCGTCAGGCATGCGCAATACCTTGTAGGAGCTGGCTTGCCAGCGAAGAGGCCCTTTCAGCCGACATCATCGTTGACTGCAAGGCCGCCTTCGCTGGCAAGCCAGCTCCTACAGAGACCGCGTCCTGATTGGCGCCTTACTGCAAGGGTTTGCAATCAACTATTAAGTCAGGCCGCGTTGGCCCGACGACTGAAACCTGTTGGGAGTTTCACATGGCAAACGCCTCCAGCATCTACAGGAAGGCTCTTGAGGGTCACCAGGCACCGAAAAAGGTGTTGGTGAAAGTCGACCGCGTCACCAAGAAATTCGACGAGACCACCGCGGTGGACGATGTGTCCCTGGAAATCCATCAGGGCGAGATCTTTGCCCTGCTCGGTGGTTCCGGTTCCGGCAAATCGACGCTGCTGCGCATGCTCGCCGGCTTCGAGCGCCCGACCGAAGGCCGGATCCTGCTCGACGGCGTCGACATCACCGACATGCCGCCCTACGAGCGGCCGATCAACATGATGTTCCAGTCCTACGCCCTGTTCCCGCACATGACGGTGGCGCAGAACATCGCCTTCGGCCTCAAGCAGGATCGTTTGCCCGCCGCTGAAATCGACGCCCGTGTGGAAGAAATGCTGCGCCTGGTGCACATGACCCAGTACGCCAAGCGCAAACCCCATCAGTTGTCCGGCGGCCAGCGTCAGCGTGTAGCCCTGGCCCGCTCCCTGGCCAAGCGTCCGAAGCTGCTGCTGCTCGATGAACCGATGGGTGCACTGGATAAAAAGCTGCGCTCGCAGATGCAGCTGGAACTGGTGGAGATCATCGAGCGCGTCGGCGTGACCTGCGTCATGGTGACTCACGACCAGGAAGAAGCCATGACCATGGCCCAGCGCATCGCGATCATGCACCTGGGCTGGATCGCCCAGATCGGCAGCCCGGTGGACATCTATGAAGCGCCGGTCAGCCGCATGGTCTGCGAATTCATCGGCAACGTGAACGCCTTCGAAGGCACCGTGGTGGAAGACCTGGAAGGCCACGCGATCATTCACAGCGCGGACCTGGAGCAGAAGATCTACGTCGGCCATGGCGTCAGTACGTCAGTGCAGGACAAGTCGATCACCTACGCCATCCGCCCGGAAAAACTGCTGGTCAGCACCACCCAGCCGGACGCCCGCTACAACTGGTCCAGCGGCAAGGTGCATGACATCGCCTACCTCGGCGGTCACTCGGTGTTCTACGTCAAGCTGCCGGGCGGCAAGGTCGTCCAATCGTTCATGGCTAACGCCGAACGCCGTGGTGCGCGTCCGACCTGGGACGATCAGGTCTACGTGTGGTGGGAAGACGACAGCGGCGTGGTACTGCGCGCATGAAAACCTTCAATCAGCAATTACTGCGCCTGGTGCCCAGCGGACGAAAACTGGTCATCGGCATTCCGTTCCTGTGGCTGTGCCTGTTCTTCCTGTTGCCGTTCTTCCTGGTGATGAAGATCAGCTTCTCGGAAGCGGCCCTGGCCATTCCGCCCTACTCGGAGATCTACACCTACGCCGAGCAGAAATTCAACCTGTTGCTCAACATCGGCAACTACACCTTGCTGGGCGAAGACGAGTTGTACCTGTCGGCTTACCTCGGTTCGTTGAAGGTTGCATTGCTCAGCACGCTGATGTGCCTGGTGATCGGTTTTCCGATGGCCTACGCCATCACCAAGACCAGCAAGGAAGCGCAAAACGTCCTGCTGCTGTTGATCATGATGCCGACCTGGACCGCAATCCTGATCCGCGTTTACGCGTGGATGGGCATCCTCAGCAACAACGGCTTGCTCAATGGTTTCCTGATGTGGACCGGGCTGACTTCGCACCCGATCGAGATCCTCAACACCAACACCGCTGTTTATATCGGCGTGGTCTATGCGTATCTGCCGTTCATGGTGCTGCCGCTGTACGCCAACCTGGTCAAGCACGATGGCAGCCTGCTGGAAGCCGCGTCCGACCTGGGCTCGAGCAACTTCAACAACTTCTGGAAAATCACCGTGCCGCTGGCCAAGAACGGCATCATCGCAGGCTGCATGCTGGTGTTCATTCCGGTGGTGGGTGAGTTCGTGATTCCGGAGCTGTTGGGCGGTCCCGAGACCCTGATGATCGGCCGCGTGCTGTGGCAGGAGTTCTTCAACAACCGCGACTGGCCGGTGGCGTCCGCCCTGGCGGTGGTGATGCTGTTGATCCTGATTGTGCCGATCCTGCTGTTCAACCGCAGTCAAGCCAAAGAGATGGAGGCACGGGGATGAAACGCTTCGGATTTTCAAAGTTCATGCTGATTTTCGGCCTGTCGTTCATCTACCTGCCGATGCTGATCCTGGTGATCTACTCGTTCAACGCCTCGAAGCTGGTGACGGTGTGGGGTGGCTGGTCGTTCAAGTGGTACGCCGGCCTGCTCGACAACTCGCAACTGATGGGCTCGGTGCTGCGTTCCCTGGAGATCGCCTGCTACACCGCGATTGCCGCCGTCGCACTGGGCACGCTGGCCGCGTTCGTGCTGACGCGCGTCACCCGCTTCAAGGGCCGCACGCTGTTCGGCGGCCTGGTGACCGCGCCGCTGGTGATGCCGGAAGTGATCACCGGTCTGTCGCTGTTGCTGCTGTTCGTGGCCATGGCGCAGATGATCGGCTGGCCGATGGAGCGTGGCATCGTCACGATCTGGATCGCCCACACCACGTTTTGTGCCGCCTACGTTGCGGTGGTAGTCTCCGCCCGCCTTCGCGAGCTGGACCTGTCCATCGAAGAAGCGGCCATGGACCTGGGTGCCAAGCCGTTCAAGGTGTTTTTCCTGATCACCATCCCGATGATCGCGCCCTCACTGGCGGCCGGCGGCATGATGTCGTTCGCCCTGTCGCTGGATGACCTGGTGCTGGCGAGCTTCGTCTCGGGCCCGGGCTCCACCACCCTGCCGATGGAAGTGTTCTCGGCGGTGCGCCTGGGCGTGAAACCGGAGATCAATGCCGTGGCCAGCCTGATCCTGTTGGCCGTGTCGATCGTGACCTTCATGGTCTGGTACTTCAGCCGCCGTGCCGAAGCCAGCCGCAAGCGAGCGATCCAGGAAGCGATGGACCAGACGGCGAGCGAATCCTGGCAACAACCGAAAAAGCAAATGGTAGAAGCGACGGCCTAGGCCGTCGCGTTTCACAGATTTTGCGTTTGAATAAAAAGAATGGAGTTGTACCGATGAAAATGTTTGGCAGGACTCTGCTGACACTGTCCTTATTGGGCGCGATCGCCTCGGGCGCCCAGGCCAATGACAAGGTTCTGCGCGTCTATAACTGGTCGGATTACATTGCCCCGGACACCGTCAAGAAGTTCGAAGACGAGACCGGCATCCGCGTGACCTACGATGTGTTCGACAGCAACGAAACACTGGAGGCCCGCCTGCTGGCGGGCAAGTCCGGCTACGACCTGGTCGTGCCGTCCAACAGCTTCCTGGCCAAGCAGATCAAGGCCGGGGTCTACCAGGAACTGGACAAGTCGAAGCTGCCGAACTGGAAAAACCTCAATCCGGTGCTGCTGAAAAACGCCTCCGCCAGCGACCCGGATAACGCCCACGCGTTCCCGTACATGTGGGGCTCGATCGGTATCGGCTTCAACCCGCAGAAGGTCAAGGAAGTGCTCGGCGCCAACGCCCCGACCAACTCCTGGGATCTGCTGTTCAAGCCGGAAAACGCGGAAAAGCTCAAGGCCTGCGGCATCAGTTTCCTCGATTCGCCCACCGAGATGATCCCGGCCGCCCTGCACTACCTGGGCTACCCGGTGAACGATCAGGACAAGGCGCACATCGCCGAAGCCGATGCGCTGTTCATGAAAATCCGCCCGTCGGTGGCGTATTTCCATTCCTCGAAGTACATCTCGGACCTGGCCAACGGCAACATCTGCGTGGCCGTCGGTTATTCCGGCGACGTGCTGCAGGCCAAGGCCCGCGCCGAGGAAGCCGGGAACAAGGTGACGATCGACTACAGCATCCCGAAGGAAGGTGCCGGCAGTTTCTACGACATGGTCGCCATCCCGCGCGATGCCGCCAACGTCGACAACGCCTACCAGTTCATGAACTTCCTGATGCGCCCGGACATCATTGCCGAGATCACCAACAACATCGGCTACAGCAATGCCAACTCGGCGGCGACGCCGTTGGTGGATGAAGCGATTCGCAACGAACCGGGCTCGTATCCGCCGGAAGCGGTGATGGCGACCTTGTATGCCGTTCCTGACCAGCCGATTGCGGTGCAGCGGATCATGACCCGGGGTTGGACCAAGGTGAAGTTGGGTAAGTAATTCTGCTCTGGTAGGAGCTGCCGCAGGCTGCGATCTTTTGATCTTTGCTTTTTCAAGATCAAGATCAAAAGATCGCAGCCTGCGGCAGCTCCTACAGGGGGTTGCGTACATTTTTTATATTCATGCAGCGCCTTACCACCGCTGCATCACTCACCTGGCTCCTCGGTTAAGGTGAAGTTTGGCGCCCTCGGGCGCCTTTTTTGTTTTGGCTCAGGCACCGCTCAACGGCCACTGGGCCAATGGCCGATAGCGGCCCTTGTGGGATTCGAACAAGGTGAAGCGCTCGGCACGCAGGAAAAATTCGGGTGGCGTAGCGGACTCCGGCACCGGCGCCCGGTAGTCACGTGCCAGGGTCAAATGCGGGCGAAATTCTCGGGGTGCGTCTTCCAGGCCAAACGGCAACAAGGCCTGCTCCAGGTCATACACCAGCCGCAACAGCGCCGGCGATGCCTGCTCGGGCGACAGCACCAGGACCCCTGCCCTGCGCCAGACATCCAGGCGATCCAATTCCACGGTCAGGCGTTCCCCCGGCGTGCGCACCGACGCGGCTGCGCTGCAGATGTCGGCAATCTGCGCGATCCCTACCGCCCCGAGAAACTTCAGGGTCAGGTGAAAATTTTCCACCGGCACCGGGCGCCCGCTACGCAGTTGCAAGGCACTGCGCCATTGGCCGATGGCCTTGCGCAGTGCGGGTGCGCAGTCCAGCGCGAAAAACAGCCGTTTGAAAGGTTCGTGGATGTCGTCATTCATGCGGGGTCTCTCGTTTCTGGCGTCTGCCGGCATGCCAGTTATAGTTGATGCAAGCGAAATCAACCGGAGGCAAGTATGCGCCAGATCCTCAGCAAGGAACCTTGGTGGGCCGCGCCGCCAGAGCCAGGCCAGGACGAAATGGAATTGGATTGGGGCTGGCTGGTGCATTACAGCGAAGGCGAGCCGCGTTTCGAGTTCATCCGCGAGCGCCCGAGCGATCACGAAATCCGCAACCGCAAGAGCTGCCGGATCACCCCTGCGGCGGAGTGACCCGACGGTGCCGGTTCAAGCCTTCACGATCATTTCAAACCCGCCGAAAATCATCCTTTGACCATCGAACGGCATCGGATTGACGTCCGGTTGCACCCGCGGATCGGTCATCAGTTTCGCCATCCCGGCGTCACGGGTGGCCTTGTCCGGCCAGACGATCCAGGAAAACACCACGGTTTCATCCTCCTTGAGTTTCACCGCCATGGGAAAAGAGGTCACCTTGCCGTCGGGGACGTCGTCGCCCCAGCACTCGGCGAGGCTGAGCGCGCCGTTCTCGATGAAAATGGCGGCGGCCATGTCGGCGTGCTGCCTGAATTTTTCGCGGTTGGCGGTGGGTACGGCAATGACAAAGCCATCAACATAAGACATGAGCGTTCTCCTTGGATCATGGGTTGAGCTGCTGGTTAGTCGACTGGGTCGGACTCCAATCGACAGATCCCGCATCCTGACCGACCGACGGTTGCGCGCTCTGCGCCAGGTTCCCTTCTATCTGTGAGGCCATGTACAGGGTGCTCGCCATGACACCGGTGGTCGGGTTCTGCAGCAGCTTGGTCCAGGCCTTGTCGAACGTGTTACCCAGGCTGCTGCGAATCAACGCTTCGCTGTCGGGCCGGTCGTTGGCCTGGATGATCGCCCGCACGCCCGCAACGCCAACAGAGATCAACGCACCGGCGAGTTTCCCGGCGGCCGCCGCTACCGCACTGGCCGCCCCGCGCGGAGCCATCTCGGCTTCAATGCGTTTACTGGCGCGCTTGGCCACCGGGGCCATGGCCGTGTCGGTCGAGCCGACGCCCTTGTCGCCACCGGCCTTGTGCACCTTGTCGACCAGCGCGGCGTATGCCGGCAACGTGGCCAACTGTTCAGTGTGCACCACCTGGAACAGCGAGGCGTCCCTGGCGGATGGCGGTCCGAGGGCAATCGCCGGAATTTTGCGGACGCGACCATTGAGCTGGGCCATCGGCACGCCATGGCGCTGGGAAATTTTTTGCAGTTCTTCCTTGAGAATGTCCACGTAGAACGCCGCCGCCAGGGTGAGGATCGCGTCCGGGTCGACCTCGAGCGCCGCCGGGGCCAGCACTTTTTCCTGGTATTTCTCCAGCAGGTAGGCCGCCAAGCGTTTTTCCGAGGCATTTTGCTCGTCCCTGGAACTACTGATGGAGTACCAGCTGACCTTCATCGACAGCCATTCCTGGGTCCAGTAACTGCTGAACCAGGGAATGAAATTTTCTTCGGTCAACTGATAGACCCGCGTGCGCCAGTAATCCATGGCCCCGCGGGCGTAGATTTTTGCCTGATCGGTGGCCGATTGCGACGCATCGACAATCTCCCGGTCCACCTGCTGCCAGGTGCTGGGAGATACCATGATCTGCGGCACTTCCACCGGGGCAGGCGGGGCCGTGGCGCATCCCGCCAACACCACCAGCACGGCGACGATCAGCGAACGCAGGTTCAAGATCGCGGTTTCCTGAAAATGTGAGCCGAACGGGAGGTTCGGCGCTCAGAGGCCCCTGGTTTGAGTATAGGTGGCGGTGGTTGTCCGCTCAGAATCGATAGTGCTCTTGAGGCCGCCTTCGCGAGCAAGCCCGCTCCCACAGGGGGTATGGGTGTTCACAAAAATTGTGTCCAACCCGATCCACTGTGGGAGCGGGCTTGCTCGCGAAGGGGCCATCAGGAACACCCACAAGTTCCGACCATCACTCCCATCGATATTCAACATCGCCACGATTGCCTTCCGCCCACCGACCGTCAGCGTAGGATCAATTCCAACCCAACACCAATCCCTGTAGCGGAGGGTCGAACCATGCTGATCCATCTCCTGACCTGCCTGGCCCTGACGGCCTTCACGTTGAGCGTATTCGGCTGGTTCTTACTCTCCGAGGAGCGCACGTCATGATCACCACCGTCACCCTGGCCGTGAGCTTCCCGGTATTCGGCACCAACTACTACTCGCAACAATTCGAGTCTCGTAAAGTATTGACCCTGATGTTCGACGAAAAATTCGAGGCGCTGCTGATTCCGGCAGCCGGTCATCACTTCAGCAACGAAGTGGTCGGGCTCAACGATCAGTTCCGCTTTCTCAACGATGTACTGGCTGAGCATTTGCTGGAGACCGAAGCCGTCTCTAGCGCCCGCCGGCATCAATACTTCTGAGCAACTGACCCAGGCCCTCTGCAAAACAGGTCGGCTTCTCCAACGAAAAATGTGCCAGCAAACGGCTGTTCTCGGCACGCGAATGCCGGATGTCACCGGATCGGGGCGCATCGTAGGTCAGCGCCAGGGGCCATCCCAGCAGTTCGCTCAGCATCGTCGCCAGATCGTTGACGCTGGTGGAGCGGTTGAACCCGACATTGACCGGTTCCATACGCGGTTTGGCTTCAGCGACCGCCTGTACCAGGATCTTGACCAGGTCATCGACGTAGACAAAATCCCTTGTTTGCTCCCCATCGCCGTAGACCGTGATGGGGAGTTTTTTTTGTGCTCGCTCGCTGAAAATACTGATGACGCCGGAGTAAGGCGACGAAGGGTCCTGGCGCGGTCCGTAGATATTGAAAAAGCGCAGGATGACCGGTTCCAGTCCGTGCTGGCGACGATAGAAATCAAGGAAGTGTTCGCTGGCCAGCTTGTCGGCGGCATAGGGCGTCAGGGGATTTTTTGGCGTGTCTTCGCTGATCGCGGTGCCTTCGCCGTTGTTGCCGTAGATCGCCGCACTGGAGGCATAAACGACTCGCCTTACCCCCGCCTGGCGCATGGCTTCACAAATATTCAACGTACCGATGAAGTTGCTTTGGTGAGTGGCGATCGGATCGTCGACCGAGGCCTGCACCGAGGCCACCGCCGCCAGATGGACCACCGCGGTGCAGTCTTTCATCGCCCGCGCGACCGTCGGCGCGTCAGCGACGTCCCCCACAACCAACGTCAGATGGCATCGATCAATCGGCAGGTTGGATAATTTACCGCTGGAAAGATCGTCCAGGACTCGGACGCTGTAACCGTGTTCGAGCAGGGCTTCGACAAGGTGCGAGCCGATGAAGCCGGCGCCACCAGTGACCAGGATTCGCTCAGCAGTCTTCATTATTGAGCCTCCGATACGCTGTTTTTGGTGTCGGGAGTTCGATCCATGGCGATGAACTCCCCTATTTGATCGATGAACTCACGGCTGTCACTGAGCAGTTGTGGCCAGTCAGTGGGGAAACGGACGTTCAACGGCAGTTGATCGATTCGCCAGCGCGGCGGCAGCGGCCGGTCGAACCGGGCGGCGACCTGCAAGCCCATTTCGCTGGCAGCGAACGGCCCGCGCAACACCGTCGGCGTACGGCCGGCGCTGTCGACCGCCTGGACCACATGGGCGCTCAACCACTCGCCGTCCGGCATGCGCACCCGCAGCGGCTGGCCAATCGCGGCATAGCTGATGTTCAACGGCTCCAGGTAAATCCACAGCAAGGGGTCTTCCAGGCGCTCGATGCGCATCAGCAAGGTGCCGGCACCGACGTTTTCGCCAGGATTGACCAGTACCTCGGCAATCCGTCCGCTTTGCGCGGCGTTGATCGGCAGCGCAGCCAGGCGGGTTTTCAGCCACTGTTGTTCAGCCTGTTGTTGAACGACATCGCGCTCAACGCTCAACGTCGGCTGATTGGCCAGTTGCTCACGGCGCTCGAACGCCAGCAGATCCGCCCTGAAACTGTCGAGCTCGGACTTCGCCGTCAGCACCTCGCCAGGCGACACCGCCCCTCTTGCAACCAGACTTTCAAGCACGCCCACCCTTTCCTGCGCCCTGCCGATGCGAGTCTTGAGCAACTGCCGTTCGTTGCCACCCAATTTGTTGTTGCGCGCAGGGCTGGTCTGGGTCGGCATGGCCGCCAGTTGCGATAACCGTGCTCGCCATTCCGGATTGTCGAGATTGACCAAAGGCTGGTCGGTCCGGACCTGATCACCGGCCTTGACGAACAATTGCTCGACCCGACCGGTATCGCGCGCGCGCACCTCGAGAATCGGCAGGCGCAACTGCGCCGGCGCGTCGATCATCAGCATGCCGTAGGCCAGCTTGCCCCCCAGCCAGATCAACGGGCTGGCGACCAGCAGCAGGATCAGATACCAGCGCACGCGAAAGGCCATGCGTTTGCCCGGCGCGTAGAGCACGGTCAAACCCTGTTCCTGAGTGGGACTCAATTCTTTACGACTATCGAAACGAATCTTCATGACGGCTCACCGTTTTGGAAAGTCTCGCCAGGCTTGCCAGTCGATGCCGGCAATCCCCAGGGGTTGCAGTTGTTCACGCCAGACACTGCTCTGGCGTTGCAACTGCTCGGTCGACGCGCCGGCCCAGGACTCCGTGGCATCCAGTTGTGGCTCCGTGCTTTGGGCGAGGCGAAATTGCAGATCGGGCCAGCGCTGGGCGATCTGCTCTGCCGTGCGTGCGCTGTTTTTCGGGTTGCGGGTATAAATCATCAGGCTGACCTGCCGCACGCCAGCATCGGGTAGCCCGCAGGGCACACAGGTTTGTCCGGGTTTGGGCTCGGCGAACCAGCGATGATGGCTGGAAATCTCGACCGGCCAGGGGCTCGCTCGGGACGCCGCATGCAAGGTGTCGAGCAAGTCCTGCAAACGCTGGTCGGGCACCGGTACGCCCAGCTGTTCGACTTCCAGGTCCAGGTGCAGGCTGCTGAATGAAAGCCCTTGGAATTTGCCCAGCAAATCGGTGAGCTGATGGCGTTCCTGCGGTTTCAACCATTCAGGATCGCCCAGCAGCAGACCCACTTGCAGACCCTGCCTGGCCGCGTCCTGCAGCAATTGCTCCAGGCGTTCGCGCGTGGTGGCCAGGTCCTTGACCTGTGCGCCCTTGAGGCCCAGGTAGATCTTTTCCATCCCGGCCTTGCGCAGCGCCGTCAGTTCAGCAGCACGCTGCCCTGGATCGAGCAACGCCTCGCTGTCCCACACATAGCTGGCCTGGGACCACTTTTGCGCTGGCGCCGCTTCAAGCGTCATGGGCTGTACCGCCAGCATCACAAAGGGCATCCATAGCGTCACCGCCAGAAGTATCGATCGCATGTCAGAACCTCGTGGCGCGCTTGAGTACCCACCAGGGTGCCATCGAGCTTTCTTCATGGCCGCGACGGAACATCTCGTTAAGCATGGCCACGACGCTCCAGCACCGCAGGAGCAGCATGAACAGCGGGAAGAAAGGCACCAGCAAGCCCAGCACCATGTCTTGTCGGGGCCGGTCGGAGACCATCACCAACATGGCCAAGAACATCACCAGGGTGATTGTCAGGTACAGCAGGTAGATCAGCGCAAACAGAAACAACAGCGTCTTGCCCGGCAGAATGAACAGGGCCAGCAAGGTGTAGATGAAGATGATGAACGGCAGCACCAACTGAAAGAAGAAGCCCGTGAGCAGGATCATCAGGAAGGTGCGCCAGCCCAGTAACGTGGGGCTGATGTTGTGGTTGTGCTTTCGGATGTAGAGGAAAAACAGGTCGCCATCCCAGCGCAGGCGCTGCATCAGGAACTGGCTGAGCGTCGCCGGGGCATCGGTGTGCCCTACCGCTTCGGGCTCGAATGGAATCCTCAGGTCATGTCTTTTGAAGTAGCTCTTGATACGCAATGTCAGGTCCAGGTCTTCAGCGGTGTGGGTGTTCCAGCCACCGATTTTCACCAGGAAACTGCGGCGAAATGCGCCAAAGGCGCCGGAGACGTTGTTGACCAGGTTCCATTCCGCCAGGCCGATCTTCGACATGTGGATCGACAGCAGGTACTCCAGCGCCTGCATCGCCGTCACCCACGAGCCCCAGACATTGCGCACCCGCAGGCTGCCGGCGACCGCAGGTACGGAGGGGTCCTCGAAGTGCCGTACGATGGAGGCGACCATGTTGTTGTCGAAGGATGTATCACCATCGAGCGCCATGACGATTTCACCGCCGGCCAGCGACAGGCCGGCGTTGAGGGACGACACCCTTCCGCCCCGCTGCCATTTGGCGATCGGCCGTAAATGTCGCTTGGGGTACAACTGCGAGTCCACATTGAAACTGCGCACGGCGCTGAGCGTCGCCTGGTTGACCGTGGCGCCGTCCACCACCGGAATCATCTCGATGTGGCCGCCATAGGTTTGTTCGCACAGGCTCAACAGCGTGGTCTGGACGTCCATGCCTTCGCTGTAGCAGGTAATGATGCAAGAGACCTTCGGGCAATAAACACTGATCTTCGGCACGCTGGTGCGCCGACGGGTGAACCAGCGCAACACGCCCAGCATCACCATGATCATCATCGGCAACTCGAACATCAGGAACGCCGGAAATAGCATGTAGAACAGGCGGCTCATGCCATCCGGCCCCGCGAGCGCGCTGAGTGCGTTCAACAGTTGCTCGAGGAAAGGGCTCATGGGGTATCACCCATCTCACCGGCCAGGCGCGCCAGTAACAGCTCGCCATCTTCCTGATCCAGTAGATCCTGGGGGGCGGTGATGCCGATGACACGCAAGGTAACGTCGCTGACCTCCGGCGCCGAAAACAATTCGGCGACCCGGCCCAGGCGCTGCTTGACGATTTCCAGGCCTTTCTCGTCGGTATGGGGAAGCATGATCCAGAAGAACTCTTCGGTACTGCGAGAACAGCGGTCCGTTTCCCTGACGGACTCCTTCAAGCGATCGGCCACGCTATCAACGAAGGCATGCCCGCGCTGTTCACCCAGGTGCGACAACGTACCGGCGAGGTTGACGAAGCGCAGGCCGATCAGGGAAAACTCAGGCACCGGATGGCGGCGCACTATCTGCATTTGCCAGGTCAGCAGATCATAAAAATTCTTGCCACCCAACAGATTGAGCTGACCGAAGTGCTGCACCGCTCTTTCACTGAACTCCTGCCGGCAACGGAAACGCCCGGCCTCGGACAGGCGGAAATCCCTGACTTCGCGTATGCGCAACTTGTCGGGCGTGTGCGACAGGCCGCAATCCAGGCAACGCGCCTGCACCTCGGCATCGACAAAAAACGCCTGGCACGAGCGACAGCGATAATTCTCCATCGGGCGGTCGTAATCACTGCCAATGTGGCGCAGCCGATTCAGGCAGTTGGGGCACAGCAACACCCCATCTTTGAGAAATGACTCCTGCGCCCCGACATGACCACAGGTAAAACAGTGCAGTGACGGTTGCCGTGCGATGTCCAGGCTATGGCATTCGGTACACACATCGATGTAATTGAGCCGTCCCGAACCACAATCGGAACAGAGGCGGACGCGGTCGATCAGGACCCCCTCCTCCAGCCAGTCCTGCTGCACCATCAGGCTGAGCCAGACAAACGCGTTGACCTGCTCGCTATCGGCCAAGACGTCCAGCAATGGATAGCGATAGTGCTGAGGCACCTCCGGATCGCGCAGGGCCAGCACCTGGGCGCCGTCGCGCAACCACAGCCAGGAAAGCACGCGGCTTTCGAAACGTTCCGGTGCGGATCCATGATTGAACAACCCGAAGCGATCCTGCCATACGCCCCAGAGCCTTATGATTTCGCTGGTTTCCACAGGGCACGCGCCATCGCCCAAGGCTTCGCACCAGCCATCCTGATCACGACAGCAGTAGATGAGCGTGTAGCGGTAAGAGGGAAGTGAGCGCAGTTTGCGAAGGACTTTGCCGGCATACGCACCTGGCATGTCCAGCAGCATCACATCAAATGCATCGGCAGCCAGCAGGCTGCCCAAGTCGGTAAAGTGCTCAAGCGCTGGAAGATTCAGGCTCGGAACTCTATTACCGAATATCGCAACCCGAGGATTTGAAGTCGGCATGACGCACGTCCTCTACAATCAGACAAGTGCGGGTTAATTGGAGGTAGGAACACTAGCATCACATTTGCGAAACATGTGGATTATTATGAAGTTATTTTTTGACACGACCAGCGTCAAAAATTCATCACCACTCGTCGCCAAATCTTGACGCTGAATTGATATTGGAGAAATCCATAGAAATCAATAATCTTAACTACAAAATATTCTTAAAATTCATATATTTACGATCACCATACAAAACTAAAAATTATTAATTATCATTAATAATTGGTGACCAACATTGATAGCCTCTGGCCACTTGACAGTAATTGAGAGCGCCTATCAATTACTAGCTTAAGTAAACTGGATCCCATTTTGACCTCCGATACAGCATACAAACTTATGAGTTCGAACTTTTTTATATCAACACAATGAGACTATATAACAAAACAAAAAACAGGCACGAATAGTTACAACAATGATACAGCCATTATTTTAATATCAACGTAGACACATGAAACACCCGGATTAATTATCAGGCAGAAGCGCAAACATCCCTCAGGCAACCACGCAGCCATCGATGCACGGGATCCGCATCCAGTCGAGGATGCCAGATCATCGCCAAGGTAAATTCCGGCAGTGACATTGGCAGCACGAAGCTGTGCATGCCGGCTCGCAGATTGGCGGTATGCCGCTCGGGCACAGTGGCGATCAGATCGCTTGCCTGGGCGAGCGCCAATGCAGTCGAGAAACCGCCGACCATGGTCACGATCTGCCGCTGCAAACCAAGCGCCTCCAGGGCTTCATCTATTGGCCCCTTTTCCAGCCCTCGTCGTGACACGCTGATGTGACCTCGGGCGACAAAACGCTCGGGCGACATCTCGCCGTCGCACAGCGGATGTCCCGCGCGCACCACGCCAATCAATCGATCGCGGAACAACCCCTGGGTACGCAGTTCCGGGCTCGCCGTCCTGCCCACCACACCCGTTTCCAGATCGACCGTGCCGTCGCGCAACGCCGTGCTGTCCTTGTCGGGTTTGGGCATGAAGCGCAGGCGTATGCCTGGCGCCTGTTCGGCGACGCGGGCGATCAGTGCGGCGCCGAAGTTTTCGACAAATCCTTCGCTGGTGCGCAAGGTGAAGGTGCGCGACACCTGCAGGAGGTCGGGCTGCTCGGCCGGACGCAGCACCGCTTGGGCCTCCTGCACAAGCTGGGCGACCCGCTCACGCAATTCCAGCGCACGCGGCGTTGGCACCAGGCCGCGACCGGCCCTGACCAGCAGCGGATCGCCGGTGGTTTCGCGCAATCGCGCCAACGCCCTGCTCATCGCCGATGGACTCAGGCGCAGGCGTTTGGCGGCGCGGGCGACACTGCCTTCTGCCAGCAGCACATCGAGGGTGATCAGCAGGTTGAGATCGGGAGTGGACATGCGTGCCCCAGGTCGGAAGGTATGGCGCTGTATGCACGTAATCAGTGCAAACCGTGCGTCTTCCGCCATGTTAGGCCCCGGCGTAGATTTCTGGTAGCTCCAGTCGGGAGCGGCCAGAAAAGGGCAACACCATGAATGACGGATCTGCAGTCGCGGCAGTGGCTCAACAAACACCTTCGGTGAAAGGGGCGCTGGCCAGCCTGTCGTTGGCGATGTTGTTGTCGTCCCTCGGCACCAGCATCGCCAACGTCGGCCTGCCATCCCTGGCACAGGCATTCAGCGCGTCCTTTCAACAGGTGCAGTGGGTGGTCATCGCCTATCTGCTGGCCATTACCGCCTCGATCGTCAGCGTCGGCCGCCTCGGTGACCTTGTCGGTCGGCGCCGCCTGCTGTTGTCCGGTATTGCCCTGTTCACATTGGCTTCGGCGCTGTGCGGCCTGGCGCCCAATCTTGGCCTGCTGATCGCTGCCAGGGCGCTGCAAGGCCTGGGCGCGGCGGTCATGATGGCGCTGACCCTGGCCTTTGTCGGCGACACGGTGGCCAAGGGCAAGACCGGTAGCGCCATGGGGCTGCTGGGGACCCTGTCCGCCATGGGTACGGCGATGGGACCGGCGCTCGGTGGCGTGCTCATTGACGGATTCGGCTGGCGCTGGATTTTCTTTATCAGCGTGCCCCTGGGTCTGCTGACCTGGCTGCTCGCGCAACGCTACCTGCCCGAAGATCGCCAGGGGCAAACCAGGCGTGCGGGGGTCGATTCGCTGGGTACGTTGTTACTGGCGCTGTTGCGCGATAGCCGACTCAGTGGCTGCCTTGCCATGAGCCTGCTGGTGACCACCGTGATGATGACGACGCTGCTGGTCGGGCCGTTCTACCTGTCGCAGACCCTGCGGTTGACGGCGATGGAGATCGGGCTGGTGCTGGCGGTCGGGCCGCTGATCGCCATGCTGGCCGGAGTGCCCGCCGGGCGCATCGTCGACCGTTGGGGGGCCCCGGCCATGACCCTCGCCGGGTTGCTGGGCATGGCGCTCGGCTGCTGCCTGTTGTCGCTGGTGCCCGAAACGTTCGGCGTCGGCGGCTACATCGCGCCCATGGTCGTTATCACTTTGGGGTATGCGCTGTTCCAGACCGCCAACAACACCGCCGTGATGCTCGACGTGTTGCCCGATCAACGCGGCGTGGTCTCCGGCCTGCTCAACCTGTCACGAAATCTGGGACTGGTCACCGGGGCCTCGGCGATGGGCTCCGTGTTTGCCCTGGCCTCAAAGGCGGTCGACATCGGCACCGCCCAGCCGCAGGCCATTGCCAGCGGCATGCGCACGACCTATCTGGTCGCGCTGGGGCTGATCGTTGTCGCCTGCCTGGTCGCATGGCGCAGGCAGGCTGACCCGCGGTAGAGGCGCTTACTGCTCCAGCGACACCAACGGCGTGTCTTTCTTGACGATGTAGGTCGCCAGTTCCGACGCCTTGCCCTGGCCGATGTTTTTCGCCACATGGGCGGTGCCGGCCGGAATGTACAGGGATTCACCAGCCTTGAGCGTCACGGTTGGTTGCCCTTCGAGTTGATATTCCAGGGTGCCGTCGGTGACGTAGGCCACTTCTACCCCGGGGTGCGAGTGTTTCGGCGACGCCACGCCCGGATCGAATTCAACGAGCACCTGGATCACTTCGCGCCCGGCGACGTCAAGGTCGCGGCGCACCAGGTCCGTACGCTTGAGGCCGGCCTGCCAGTTTTTTGCCGGTGGCTGGCCGGATTCCTGGGCTTGGGCGAGGCCCGTGAAGGCGGTGAGTGTCGCAGTGACCAGGGCAACGCCGAGCAGGCCTGCCGCGTAGCGGGTGGGGGTTCGGGACATGGTGATTCTCCAGTGAGCGCAAGGTAAAAGCCGTTATCCGGCTGTTGCATTACGCGCTCGTCGTGTATCGCCTGCGTGTCCCGCCACCCCGGTTTTTGTATGCCAACGTAGCTGGGTGAACGGTGGATACGTTGCGATACCTGTAGGAGCGAGTCTGCTCGCGATGGACGTTAACGATGGCGCGGGGAGCCTGAAACCCCGCGGTGCTCTGAGGTTTTTCGCGAGCAGGCTCGCTCCTACAGGTAACCTCTGCGCCTCGCCGAGCAGCGATTGGTTGATACGCCATCTGCAATCCCTATAATCGCCGCACTTCGTCTACCCTCAAAAAGCGCCTGACCGTTATCCCATATAGGTCAGGCGCTTCGAAATACTTGCGCTAATGAACCGGAGAACTTTCATGCTCAAACGCACCCTGGCATTGGCTGTCGGCTTGACCCTGTCCTTTTCCACCCTGCTGGCACAGGCCGCCGACGTCCTCAAGGTCAGTGCCATTCCCGATGAAGCCCCCACCGAACTGCTGCGCAAGTTCCAGCCTCTGGGCACTTATCTGGAACAGCAATTGGGCATGAAGGTCGAGTTCGTGCCGGTCAGCGACTACCCGGCCGTGGTCGAGGCGCTGGCCACCGACCGGATCGACATGGCCTGGCTCGGGGGGTTCACCTTCGTCCAGGCGCGGCTGAAAACCGGCAATGCCATTCCGTTGGTGCAGCGCGAACAGGACGCCCAGTTCACCAGCAAATTCATCACCGCCGACCCGAACGTCAAATCCCTCGTCGACCTCAAGGGCAAGACCTTCGCCTTCGGCTCGGTGTCCTCGACATCCGGCAGCCTGATGCCGCGCTATTTCATGTTGCAGGACGGCATCAAGCCGGAAACCTTCTTCAGCCGCGTCGGTTACTCCGGCGCCCATGACGCCACCGTGGCCTGGGTCCAGGCGGGCAAGGTCGATGCCGGGGTGCTCAACGCCAGCGTTTGGGAAAAACTGGTCAAGGCTGGCAAGGTCGACACCAACAAGGTCAAGGTATTTGCCACCACGCCGGCGTACTACGACTACAACTGGACCGTGCGCGGCACCCTCGACCCGGCCCTTGCGGCGAAGATCAAGGCCGCCTTCCTCGCGCTCGATCCGGCGAAACCCGAGCAGAAAGCGATCCTCGACTTGCAAGCCGCCAGCCGCTTCATCGAGACCAAGCCTGAAAACTACAAGGGCATCGAGGAAGCCGCACGCGCCGCCGACCTGCTCAAATGACCTTGCATTTGACCCGGGTCAGTCTCACCCATGCCAACGGAGTACAGGCGCTGCGCAGCCTGGACTTGCACATCGAAGCCGGTGAACAGGTCGCCATCATCGGCCCGTCCGGCGCGGGCAAGTCGAGCCTGCTTAACGTACTTGCCACCGGCCTGCGCCCCGGCAACGGCGAATTGCAAGTGCTGGGGGAACAGCCCTGGCACCTGTCGGCCCGTCAGCGCCAACGCCTGCGCGCGCGCATCGGCCTGGTGCATCAAGCGCCGCCGCTGCCTCCGCGCCAGCGGGTGATCACCGCGGTGCTGGCGGGAAAAATCGGTCAGTGGGGGTTGGCCAAGAGCCTGATCAACCTGCTGCACCCGCTGGATGTTCCCGGGGCTCGCGCGGCATTGACCCGGCTCGACCTGCACGACAAGCTCTTCGCTCAGTGCCAACAATTGTCCGGCGGCCAACTGCAACGGGTGGGCATTGCCCGGGTGCTGTATCAGGCGCCCGAGGTGTTGCTGGCTGACGAACCGGTTTCGGCCATGGACCCGGTGCTGGCCGGCCACACGCTCAAGGTCCTCTGCCAGCATGCGCGGGAGCACGCCGTGACCCTGGTCGCCAGCCTGCACGCGGTGGATCTGGCGCTGGCGCACTTCTCGCGGATCATCGGCTTGCGTGACGGACAAATCCTCTTCGACCTGCCGGCCAGCGCCGTCGACCGCGAGCAACTCGACGCCCTCTACGCCAACGAGCAGTTGCAGCCCTCCCCAACCCCGGTTCCCTCCTTGAGCGTGCAGATTCCCCGATGCTGAGTCGTGCCACCCGTGATCCCGCCGCCCGGCCACGCCTGCTGCTCACTCTGCTGGCGATCGCCCTGCTGTGGCCGGGTATCCGCTTCAGCGAACTGGACTTGAGTGTATTGCTGGCCAGTGACAGCCAGAGCGAAATGGGCCGCTTTGTCGCGACCTTTTGGCCGCCCGCCCATGGCGCAGAATTCCTCCAGCTGTTGTGGCGAGCCACCTTGCAGACCTTGGCCATCGCCACGGCTGGCATGGCCCTGGCGCTGTTCCTGGCGATCCCCGCCAGCCTGCTGGCCAGCCGCGCGCTGTCCCTGTCGGCAGCGTCCCGCGCCGGGCGCCCGAGCCAGTGGGGGCAACTGCTGCGCTGGCCGGTGCGCGGGGTGCTGATCTTCCTGCGCAGCGTGCCGGAAATCGTCTGGGCCCTGCTGTTCGTGCGCGCCGTCGGCCTCGGTCCGACCGCCGGGGTCCTGGCCATCGCCATTACCTACAGCGGCATGCTGGGCAAGGTCTACGCGGAAATTTTCGAATCGGTCGACCAGCGCCCCGCCCACGCGTTGCTGCAAGCCGGCAGTGGCCGGCTCGCGGCGTTCAGCTACGGGATCCTGCCCAATGTCGCGGCGGAGCTGATGTCGTACACCGTGTACCGCTGGGAATGCGCGATTCGCGCCTCGGTGGTGATGGGCTTCGTCGGGGCCGGCGGCCTGGGCCAGCAGATCGACCTGTCGATGCGCATGTTCGCCGGCGGTGAAGTGGCCAGCCTGTTGCTGACCTTCCTCGTCCTGGTGCTGCTCGCCGATCAACTGAGCCGCCTGTTGCGCTGGAGGCTGGCATGAGTCGCCTGGTCAACCTGCTGCTGGTGCTGTGCATCGGCGCCGCAGTATTCGCTTCGTTCCGCTACCTGGGCATCGACCTCGGTGAACTGGGTGGCAGCGGCAACCTGAAACAGATGCTCGCCTACATTCAGCGTTTTCTCAGCCCGGACCTGAGCACCGGACATTTGCAGGCGATTGCTCGCGGCGCGCTGGAAACCATCGCCATGTCGGCACTGGGCACACTGTTGGCGACGGTGTTCGGCTTGTTGCTCGCGCTGCCGGCGGCCGGTCGATTCGGCTGGCCGATGCAGGGTTTGTCGCGCCTGGTGCTCAATGCCCTGCGCGCGATTCCGGAGCTTGTTTGGGCGGTGCTGATGGTCCTGGCCGCCGGGCTCGGCCCCAATGCCGGCACCCTGGCGTTAGCGCTGCACACCACCGGCGTGCTCGGTCGGCTGTTTGCCGAAGCGCTGGAAAACACCCCGCCGGAACCGGCCGACGCAATCCGCCTGCAGGGGGGCAATGCCGTGTGGGCGTTCTGCTACGGCACCCTGCCCAACCTTTTCCCGCAGCTGCTGGCCTACATCCTGTACCGCTGGGAGAACAATATCCGCATGGCCAGCGTGCTGGGTTTTGTCGGTGCCGGCGGTTTGGGACAAATGCTTTACATGAGCCTCAGCCTGTTCCAGGAGGCCCAGGCCAGCACGGTGATCCTGGCGATGCTGGTGTTGGTGTTTGCGGTCGATACGCTGAGCAGCTGGAGTCGCCAGCGCTGGGTGAAGGCCTGAGATCGTTGGCTACGAGCAGACAAACAAATGCCCCGAAAGTCGGGGCATTTGATCTTGGCGAGCTGCATATGTTCAGCTGCACAAGGCAGGCTTCTAAGAGCCAAGTAGGTGGCCAGCGCTGGTCTCTGGCTTACGAGGTTTATCAGGACTCTCACAGAAACAGCAATAAGCGCTGTCCTGCTTCACACGGCATAAGGGCTGGATCTCAGCGCGGAGATCTTTCTAACCGTGTACCCTTCGGAGCGCGCCCCACGCGTCCTCGCTATCCGCTTGCGCATCAGTCTGCGTTTTCACCTACAACTTCAGAGTAGCAAAACGCTCAGGGCGTGGACTGGAATTTTTAGATCGATTTGGTCCTGTAGGTGCCGGCTTGATGGGATGGTGATCTGACGGACGCCTTCGCTGCGATGCGGCGACCCGACAAGCCAGCTCCTACAGGTTCTGCGCACAACCGTTGATCTCATTAACGCGCTGCATATTTGCTGATTATGCTGCAATAACGCAGCGCGCATTCAAAACGGCCACGCGCAAGGCCTCCTGTTCACTGGCTTTTGAGTTGGCATGCGATATGCCGTGCTCAGACTGCCCTGGCATTCTGTGCCCAGGTCCCATTAGCCGAATCGAGCCGATCCACCAAATGGATATCCTGAATTTGCTGGTAAACAAAGCCCAGCCCCTGACCAGTACCGTCGGTGCCGACGGACTACTGCTCGGCCTGTCCCTGAGCCTGAGTGATCAATTGGGCTATGCACCCGAGGAGCTGCTCAATCAACCGATTGAGCGGGTATTGAGCGTCGAGTCTCTGCGCACGGTGCAGGCGCTGTTTGCCAACCCGCCCGCCGACGAGCTGATCCACAGCCTGGAGCTGACCCTGATTCGCCACAACGGTGGCCTGCTGCATGTGATTGCCAGCGGTGTGCTGGAGTGGCGCAATGTGCAACCGGCACGCCTGCACCTGTTGAAGATTCCCCTTGGTACGCTGGGCCATCGGCTGCGGGAAATGCACAACGCCAATGAAGTAATGAACCAGATGCTGCAAAGCGCCAAGGTCGCCTACTGGTGCATCGAATTCGCCGAGGCGGTGGACATCAACCACTCACCGGATGAGATCGTGCGCCAGGTGTTCGAAAACGACTCCCACTGGCGCCTGTGCAACCGGGCCATGGCCGAGGTGTACGAGATGCCGTCGGATGTCGACTTCAACCAGCAACCGGTGCGCCTGTACTGGCCACGCAGCCCGGCCAACGAAGAGTTCGTGCGGCGCCTGATCGAGGCCGGGTTTCATGTCGACGGAGCGCTCTCGGTGGATCGCCGCCACGATGGCTCGCCGGCCTACGTGGAAAACGACGTCAGGGCCACCATCGTCAATGGCCAGTTGTTGCGCATGTGGGGCAGCATTCGTGACGTCAGCCAGGAGTTGCGCATGCAGCACGATGCCGAGCAACGCATCGATGCCTTGCGCCGGGTCTTCGATGCCGTGCCCGACGCGGTGCTGGTGATCGATGAACACTTGCAACCGCAGTGGCGCAACGCAGCCTTCGAGGACACCTTCGGCATTACCCATGGTGCCGGAATCGCCCGTTTGCTGCTGGACAATGCCTTGCCCGAACGCACCTGGCACAGCCTGCCCCTGCCGGACCTGAGCGGACGCGACCTGAACTTCAATGTGCATTGCTCGCGCATCCTGATTCGCGAAGGCGTGGCCTGGCGCGTGGCGGTGTTTCGTGAAAGCCAGGGCGTTCGCACCCCCCAAGAGTTGCACCCATGAAAGACTCCAACCTGCCACCCACCTTGCAGATGGGCATGCGTTCTTCGGTCAATGTCAGCAGCGAAGTGCTGGGCGCGCTGCTGGAAACGCCGGCGTTGCATGCCTTGCTCGACAGCTTCAGCGAAGCGCTGATCATCAGCGACGGTGAGGGCCGGCTGCGCTTCATCAACCTGGCCGCCGAGCGCGTCAACCGCCTGTCGAAACAGCAGGCCGTGGGGCTGTCCGAGCGTGATTTTTTCCAGCGTTCGGCGTTGAACTACGACGACTTGCTGGCCGCGCTGAACCGCGGTGGCAACAGTGCGTTGACCCGTTCACGGGAAGGCCGGGTGCTGCTCAGCAGTACCCACGCGATCCCCACCGGTGCCTACGAAAAACCGTTCAGGATGCTCACCCAGAAAGACTTCGACGCCAGCCAGCCGCAGCGCCGGGCATCGCTCAACAACCGGCCGCTGGAGCCCCAGGGCCTGCGCGATCCCCAGGACAATGCCCTGCACCTTTCGCCGCAGCTGTCGAGCATCGCCGACACCGGCGTGCGGGCGTTCCGCCGGCGCGCACGGCTGTTGCTGCTGGGTGAGCCGGGGGTCGGCAAGACCGCCATCGCCCGGCACATCCATCGAGCCGCCGGTTGGGGCGATCGTCCGTTCATCCACGTCAATTGCGGGAGCATTCCGGAGAGTCTGTTCGAGTCGGAGATGTTCGGCTACGAGCGTGGCGCCTTTACCGGCGCGTTGCAGGGCGGCAAGCAAGGCTATATCGAAGCGGCGTCGGGCGGCACCCTGTTCCTCGACGAGATCGGTGAAATCCCGCTGCACGTACAGGCCAAGCTGCTGAAATTTCTCGAAGACAGCACCATCCAGTCGGTTGGCTCGCCCTTGAGCAAAACCGTGCAGGTACAGGTCATCGCCGCCACCAACAAGGACCTGCGTCATCTGGTGGACCTGGGTGAGTTTCGCGCCGACCTGTATTATCGCCTCGCCGTGCTGCCGGTGGAGATCCCGCCGCTGCGCCAGCACCGCGATGACTTGCCGTTTCTCATCGACATCCTGCTCAGCCGCATCAATGGCGATCGTGTACCGTCCCTGAGCCTGTCCGCCGGCGTTCGCAAGCGTTTGATGAGCTATGACTTCCCGGGCAACATTCGCGAGCTGGTGAACATTTTCGAACGTCTGGCCGTGCTCGCCGACGATGAGGCGCAGGAGCATCATTTGCCGGCTGAACTGCTCGAACCGGTGCGCGCCCGGGCCACCTCGGTCGCGCAGGAACAAGCGCCGCAAGAGTCGGAGCAGAACCTCAAGCTTCAGGTTCAGCATTTCGAGCGCCAGGTCATCCTTCGCGCCGTGCACCTGTGCGGGAGCAAGCGCAAGGCTGCGCAGCATCTGGGGATTGATATAGGGACGCTGATTCGCAAGTTGCAGCGGGACTGACTGCGGGACCGGGCTTGGCGACCCTATTCTTTCGGTGCCATCCACGGTTTGCCTCTTAACTGTAGTAGCTGGCTTGTCGGGTCGCCGCATCGCAGCGATGGACGTCAACGATGACGCGGGGATCCTGACACCCCGAGGCGCTCTCAGGTTTTTCGCGAGCAGGCTCGCTCCCACAAGCACTAGCTTGGCTGTTGATCCATGTACACCTGAAAGACAATGGTCGGCTGTCAGGCCGCCATCGCCAGCAAGCCGGCTCCTACAGGTTGATCGGTGTACATCGGCAGGAGATTGGTCGGCTGTCAGGCTGCCTTCGCCCGCAAGCCAGCTCCCTACAGGTTTTTCCCGGTTCTCTCCAATAAAACGCTGCAAAAACGCCTACAACGTAGTTATTTCTGCTTACACTTTTCTTCTGTATAAATATTTAATCATTTAAAAACAACAACTTAAACACTTGGCACGCCCTGTGCTCCTGCTATCTGCAACCCACCATCGTTGGGCTCCGATAGTCAGGAGGAATAACAATAATGTTGATCACCGGGATCAAAAGTCGGCCGGTCTACGACCGGTTGCAACCTCTGCCGGGAGGTATCCGGCACATCATTGCCGGGCAAGGCAGTGGCGGTCGCGCCATGTTGCGTTTGCTGGAGGAGATGGCCGGGCTGGATCGCCCCGTGACCCTGCTGTACGCCCAGGAGTCATTTTCCGGCCAGGACTTCCTGGCGCAATTGCAGCAGCACCCGGGTCATCAACTGCGGGTGTATGCCAGCAACCAGGCATTGATCGACGCCCTCGACGACCTGCTCGGCGACGCCAGGATGGGTACCCGCCTCTACCTCGCCGGTTCCGAAAGCTTCCTCGGCAGCGCCATGCAAGTGGCCACCCGCTTCGATCTCAATCGCGACGAAGTGCTGCGCGAGCACTCCGGCACGCTCGTGCGCCGGGTCTGGTGCGTGCACTGCGACACCTACACCGAAAACGTGACCCAACGCGTCTACGACTGCCCCGGTTGCAGCCTGACGCTGGTGGTGCGCGACCACTATTCCCGGCGCCTGGCGGCCTTCCAGGCGGTCAAGGCCGATGCCGAAGTACCGGGCGAACTGCCCCCAGCCGAGGAGCTCGATACATGAGCCAGAACAACGGGACCTTGAATCTGCGGGTGGTCCGCATCGAAGCGGTGACCCCAGAGATCAAGCGCTTCACCCTGGTATCGCCGACCGGTGCGCACCTGCCGGCGTTCTCCGGCGGCAGCCACGTGGTGGTGCTCATCGCCAACCCGAACAACACGCTGCGCAACCCCTACTCGCTGCTGAGTTCGCCCTATGACACCAGCAGCTATCAGATTGCCGTGCGCCGGGTGGAAAGCGGTCGCGGTGGTTCGATGGCGCTGCATGACAGTGTCCGCGAGGGCGACCTGATCGAGGTCACGCCACCGGTCAATCTGTTCCCGCTGATCAAGCAGGCCCGCCTGCACCTGTTCATTGCCGGTGGCGTCGGTATCACCCCGGTGATCTCCCAGCTGGAGGAATTGCGCCTGAGCAAGGTGCCCTTCGAACTGCATTACGCCGTTCGCGGCGATGAACACGCACAGCTCGGCAAAGAGTTGCAGGCCACCTACGGCGAACAGGTCCACCTGTATCGCAAAGGCATCGAAACGCGCATGGACATCGGCCGGATCCTCGCCGATCGCCCGCTGGGCAGTCACGTTTATGCCTGTGGACCGGACAGCATGATCGACGCCACCCTGGCCTGTGCCCGCGACCTGGGCTGGACCGACAGCCACGTGCACTTCGAGCGCTTCCTCGAGCAAAGCAGCGGCGGCGAAGCCTTCAGTTTCACCCTCGGGCGCAGTGGCGCAACCATCGAAGTCTCGCCTGACCAGACCATGCTCGAAGCGGTCGAGGCTGCGGGCTACAGCATGCCTTACCTGTGCCGTGGTGGTGCCTGTGGCCATTGCGAAACCGCGGTCCTGGAGCTCGACGGCGAACTGCTGCACAGCGATGACTGGCTGTCGGACGACGACAAGAGCAGCCACAAGAAAATCATGCCCTGCGTATCCCGCGCCAAATGCAATCGCCTGGTCATCGACCTCTGATCGACGGAAACCAAGACAATGAATATCAAGTTCAACCCAGACGAAACCTACCGCGACGACTACACCTTCGCCAACAGCCCGGAGACCATCGCCCGCGCGCCCTTCCCGTTCCCCGATGACGACTACATGTACTCGATGAACCTCGAGCCCCATGTCTCGGTCGGCGACGGCGCCTTCCGGGCCGCGTTCGATATCGACGAGCACTACATCAGCGAATGCCGGGACCGCGCCATCACCCTGGAGAAAGATCCGGGCATGCACTACGTCGCGGCGCCGCACATGATGGAGGCGCAGTGGGACCTGCTCGAACTGATCATGGAGTCCTACGCCCGCGACTATCCGCAGTACTTCACCCTGTCCCGTGAAGGCCGCCAGTGGCACTGGGTCAACCGCCTGCTGGACATCGACGATCACTTCACCTTCGGCGACCCGGCGACCCTGCCCTATGAGCCGATGGAGTACGTGACCCGCCAGGCCCAGGGCGACTGGGTCTTGCAGGAAGAACGCGACGGTACGCTGTATTGGGGCGCCGGGATCGCCACCCAGCGCGCCGACTATTCGCTGCGCTTCAACCTCGGCATGAGCTGGGAGGAATTCCACGGCCCGGTGCCGCTGGTGAAGGAAATCGGCATGCTCGACCGTGCCCTGAAGTTCCTCCTGCGCCTGCGCACCGGCCACCCGGTACGCCGCCTGAACTGGTCGCTGACGGTCAACCCGCGCCTTGAGGTCTCAGCCGAAAGCCTGCCCGAATGGGCGCCGGACCGGACCCTCGTGACGGCCGAAAACGCCGGCAAGCTGGTGTACCTGCGCATTGAGCTGCAACCGCTGCACCGCCTGCCGCGCAGCAACGCCATTGTCTTTCCGATCCGCACCTACCTGCTCAGCCTCGAAGACATCGCCACCAACCCGGCATGGGCGCGGCGCATGCACCGGGTGCTGCGCGACCTGAATCAGCAATTGGTCGATTACAAAGGCTTCAGCCGGTACCGCGATGCGGCGGTCGAGTGGCTGTCGCAGTACGACGACGAAACCAAAGCCTGATGCGATCCCCCTGTGGGAGCCAGCCTGCTGGCGATGGCGGTCTTGAGGGCGCCATCGCCAGCAGGCTGGCTCCCACACCGCAAACCACTGCCATTGATAATGAGGAAATAACATGAGTGGCTCATCCAACACGCGTGCAAGCAGCGCCGATCAGGACGCCGAACAACTGCGCGCCCTCGGCTACAGCTCGGATTTCAATCGCAGCATGAGCCTGTGGGAGAACTTTTCCCTGGGCTTTACCTACCTGTCGCCGGTGGTCGGGGTCTATACCCTGTTCGGCCTGTGCCTGGCCGCCGGCGGCCCGCCGATGTTCTGGTCCTACCTGCTGATCGGCGCCGGGCAAATGCTGGTCTGCCTGATTTTTGGCGAAGTGGTGTCGCAGTTCCCGATTTCCGGTGGCGTCTACCCCTGGGCTCGTCGCCTGGTGGGCAAGCGCTGGGCGTGGATGGTCGGCTGGGTCTATGCCTGGGCGTTATGCGCCACCATCGCCGGGGTTGCGGTGGGTGCCGGGCCGTACCTGGCGATCATGCTGGGCTTCAATCCCGGCCCGGATGCCAACATCGTCATCGCCCTGGCGATCATCCTGCTGTCCACCGCGCTTAACCTGGTGGGCACCAAGCTACTGGCACGGGTGGCGATGTTCGGCTTTCTCTGCGAGCTGGTCGGCGCGATCCTGGTCGGTGGCTACCTGCTGATCTTCGAGCGCCATCAACCGATCGGCGTGCTGTTCGACACCTTCAACCTTGAGGTCAATGGCTCGTACCTGCCGGCCTTCCTCGCGGCCTCCCTGGCCGGCCTGTTCCAGTACTACGGGTTCGAGGCCTGCGGCGATGTCGCGGAAGAAACCCCGAACCCGGGCAAGCGCATTCCCAAGGCCATGCGCATGACCATCTACATCGGCGGCGCGGCAGCGATGTTCGCGTGCCTGGCGTTGATTCTCTCGGTGCCGGACATGGCCAAGGTACTGGCCGGTGAAGACACCGACCCGGTCGCCACGATCCTGGCCAATGCCTTCGGCCCGGTCGGTTCGCGCCTGGTGATGGCGGTGGTCATGGTCTCGTTCATCTCCTGCGTGCTGAGCCTGCAAGCGGCGGCCAGCCGCCTGCTGTTCGCCTATGCCCGGGACGAGATGATCGTCGGCAGCTCACTGTTCAAGCGCCTGTCGGCCAACCAGGTGCCGTCGTTCGCGCTGCTGGTCAGCGGCCTGGTGCCGGCGGCGATTGTCTGCCTGGGGATGTTCATGGCCGATGCCGTGGCCACCATCGTCGGTTTCGCCGCGATCGGCATTTACGTGGCCTTCCAGTTGATCGTGGTCGCCGCGCTGATCGCCCGTGCCAAGGGCTGGCGCCCGAACGGTCAATTCACCCTCGGCGCCTGGGGCCTGTGGGTGAACCTGGCGGCACTGATCTATGGCGTGTGCGCCATCGTCAACATGGTCTGGCCGCGCTCGCCGGACGCGGCCTGGTACATCAACTATTCGATGATCCTCACCACGCTGGTGGTGATGGGTGCGGGTCTGGTCTACATGCTGCTGGGCAAGCCCTACGACAAAGGCACGGCGCCGGCGGGGGATGCGTGGAAGTTTTCCAAGCCGCGGGCCAAGGGTGCTGACCTTCCCGTTGCTGCGGTAAACAAACCAGCCATCTGACAACCCGATACCCATTGTGCGAACCGGATCCTGTAGGAGCTGGCTTGCCAGCGAAAGCGGTGTGTCAGCCGACATCAATGTTGGAGGTGATGGCCCCTTCGCGAGCAAGCCCGCTCCCACATTTGGACCGGATTCCACAGATAAAAATAAAATAGCTTCAAAGAGGACAGAACCATGCAAACCCAACTCTTGATCAACGGCCAACTCATCAACGGCGAAGGCCCCGCCCAACCGGTGTTCAACCCGGCGTTGGGGCGCGTGCTGGTGGAAATCAACGAAGCCAGCGAAGCCCAGGTCGATGCCGCCGTGCGCGCCGCCGATGCCGCGTTCGACAGCTGGTCGCAGACCCCGCCCAAGGAACGTTCGCTGCTGCTGCTCAAGCTCGCCGACGCCATCGAGGCCCACGGCGAAGAGCTGGCCAAGCTGGAATCGGACAACTGCGGCAAGCCCTACAGTGCCGCGCTCAACGATGAGATCCCGGCGATTGCCGACGTGTTCCGTTTCTTCGCCGGCGCCAGCCGCTGCATGAGCGGCTCGGCCGGTGGCGAGTACCTGCCCGGCCACACCTCGATGATCCGCCGCGACCCGGTGGGGGTGATCGCCTCCATCGCGCCGTGGAACTACCCGCTGATGATGGTCGCCTGGAAAATCGCCCCGGCCCTCGCCGCCGGTAATACCGTGGTGCTCAAGCCGTCGGAACAGACGCCGTTGACCGCCCTGCGCCTGGCACAACTGGCGTCGGAAATCTTCCCCGCTGGCGTGCTCAACCTGGTGTTCGGTCGTGGTCCTACGGTCGGCAGCCCGCTGGTCACCCACCCGAAAGTGCGCATGGTGTCGCTGACAGGTTCCATCGCCACCGGCTCGAACATCATTTCCAGCACCGCCGACAGCGTCAAGCGCATGCACATGGAACTGGGCGGCAAGGCCCCGGTGATCATCTTCGACGACGCCGACATCGACGCCGCGGTGGAAGGCATCCGCACCTTCGGTTTCTATAACGCCGGCCAGGACTGCACCGCCGCCTGCCGCATCTATGCCCAGGAAGGCATCTACGACAAATTCGTGGAAAAACTCGGCGCGGCGGTCAGC
>Ga0160466_100149_pt1 | contig 56025 bp, 44 predicted proteins | sample HID1971M_E11MG_FD_108245 | JGI IMG/M metagenome (GOLD analysis project Ga0160466, IMG submission 108245) | Enriched millipede-associated microbial communities from UW Madison campus, WI, USA - HID1971M_E11 MG | ecosystem: Host-associated > Arthropoda: Insects > Digestive system > Unclassified ... | reverse complement strand
GAGAGGAACAGCACGCGGTAGTGGCTGCCGCCGACTTCCGACTCCGGCATTTCCACCGCGACGTTGGCGGCGAGGGTACGCAGGCCTTCGAACAGGTTCATTTCCATGACCGGGGTGTTACCGGTGGCCATCAACACGATCATGGTTTCACCGACCGCACGGCCCATGCCGATCATCAGTGCCGAGAAAATGCCCGGGCTGGCGGTGAGAATCACTACGCGGGTCATGGTCTGCCACGGCGTTGCACCAAGGGCCAGGGAGCCCAGGGTCAGGCCGCGAGGCACGCTGAACACGGCGTCTTCGGCGATGGAGTAGATGTTCGGGATGACCGCGAAGCCCATGGCCAGGCCGACCACCAGTGCGTTGCGCTGGTCGTAGGTAATCCCCAGGTCGTGGGAGATCCACATGCGCATGTCGCCGCCGAAGAACCAGTTTTCCATGAACGGGCTCATGTACAGTGACAACCAGCCCACGAACAGGATCACCGGAATCAGCAGCGCACTTTCCCAGCCATCCGGGACTTTCAGGCGGATCGACTCAGGCAGGCGGCTGAAGGTGAAACCGGCGACCAGGATGCCGATCGGCAGCAGCATCAGCAGGCTGAAGATGCCCGGCAAGTGCCCTTCTACATATGGCGCGAGGAACAGGCCCGCGAAGAAACCGAGGATCACCGTCGGCATCGCTTCCATCAGCTCGATCACCGGCTTGACCTTGCGGCGCATGCCCGGGGCCATGAAGTACGCGGTGTAGATCGCAGCCGCGACGGCCAGTGGCGCGGCCAGCAGCATGGCGTAGAACGCGGCCTTGAGGGTACCGAAGGTCAGTGGCGACAGGCTCAGTTTCGGTTCGAAGTCGGTGTTGGCAGCGGTCGATTGCCAGACGTATTTAGGCTCGTCGTAGTTTTCGTACCAGACCTTGCTCCACAACGCGCTCCACGACACTTCCGGATGCGGGTTGTCGAGCAGCAACGGTTGCAGCTTGCCGCCGGCTTCGACGATCACGCGGTTAGCCCGTGGCGACAGACCGAAAACGCCCTGGCCTTCGACCACCTGGTCGACCAGCAAGGTACGGTGCGCGGTGCTGTGGAACACACCGAGCTTGCCGGCGGCATCGAGGGCAACGAAGCCCTTGCGGCGCTCTTCAGCGGTGATTTCAACGATAGGCGTGGTGCCCATCTGGAAGGTACGGATCTGCTTCAGGCGCTGCTCGCCATCCGGGTCGCGAGCCATGAACCACTGGGCCAGGCCACCCTTGGAGTCGCCGAGGATCAGCGAGATGCCCCCCACCAGTTGGGTACTGGCGGTGATTTGCGTTTCGCCGTCTTCCAGCAGTTTGTAGCGACCGTTGAGGCTCTTGTCGCGCAGGCTGAACACATCGGCCTGGGCGCGACCGTTGATCACGTACAACCATTGCTGGCGCGGGTCGACGAAGATGTTCTTCACCGGCTCGGTCATCTGCGGCAGGTCGATGCGCTTCTGCTCGTTGGTGATCTCGCCGGTCATCATGTTTTCTTCGCTGGTCAGCGACAGAACATTGAGTTGCGAACCGGTGGCACCGACCAGCATCAGGGTCGAATCGTTCGCGTTGAGGCTGACGTGCTCCAGGGCACCGCCAGCTTCATTCAGCGCGATTGGCGTTTCGCCGTACGGGTACTCGATGGCCGGCGTAATGGTTTTCTTGCCGTCCGGGTAGCTGACTTTGTAGGTGTGACGGAATACCAGTGCCTGGCCGTTGGAGAAACCCACCGCCACCAGCGGTTGACCTGGCTGGTCGTCACCAATCGACGTCACAGTGGCACCCACCGGGACCGGCAGATCGACGCGTTTGAGTTCAGCGCCATTGTCGATATCGAAAAACAGTGCCTGGCCCTTGTCGGAAACCCGCATGGCGACCTGGTTCTGCTCTTCCAGGGAGATCATCAACGGCTTGCCGGCGTCTTGCATCCACGCCGGCGTGATGGCGTCGCTGGACGTCAGGCTGGCACCCTGGAACAGGGGCGCAACGACGTAGGCGAGGAAGAAAAAGATCAGGGTGATCGCACCGAGAACGGCAAGGCCGCCCACCAGGACGTACCAGCGGGTCAGGCGATCCTTGAGCGCGCGGATGCGGCGCTTGCGTTGCAGCTCAGGCGTATTGAAATCAATTCGCTTGGGGGGATTTGTAGTCATTGTGGAATTGGCCAGATCATTCATTCGCACACCCTAGCGATCCTGTATGACAGAAAGATGACAGTGCAGTGACGCAACAAATCCGCCGCCTGGTGAAACCGGCAGCGGAGCGAGAATTTGGGGGTTGTGTAGGAGCGAGCTTGCTCGCGAAGAGGGTACATCCGACACATTTTCTGTGCCTGACCTAGCTTCGCGAGCAAGCTCGCTCCTACACAGGTCCGGGGCGTGCCCCGGACCTAGGGTTTTACTTTTTTGCGACTTCTGCGCCGCCTTCCTGCAGACCCAGGTCAGCCAGTGCTTTTGCTGCAACCTTGGCTGGCAGCGGGATGTAGCCGTCTTTCACCACGACTTCCTGGCCCTGCTTGGACAGAACCAGCTTCACGAACTCGGCTTCCAGCGGGGCCAGAGGCTTGTTCGGGGCCTTGTTGACGTAGACGTACAGGAAGCGCGACAGCGGGTACTTGCCGTTCAGGGCGTTTTCTTCGGTGTCTTCGATGAACTCGCCGCCTTCTTTCTTGGACAGGGCAACGGTTTTCACGCTGGCAGTCTTGTAGCCGATGCCCGAGTAGCCGACGCCGTTAAGCGAGCTGCTGATCGACTGCACAACCGAAGCCGAACCTGGCTGCTCGTTGACGTTTGGCTTGAAGTCGCCTTTGCACAGGGCTTCTTCCTTGAAGTAGCCGTAAGTACCGGATACCGAGTTACGACCGAACAGTTGAAGGGGCTTGTTGGCCAGGTCACCGGTCACGCCCAGGTCACCCCAGGTCTTGACGTCGGTCTTGGCGCCGCACAGGCGAGTCGAGGAGAAAATCGCGTCGACCTGAGCCATGGTCAGGCCCTTGATCGGGTTGTCCTTGTGCACGAATACAGCCAAGGCGTCCACGGCAACCGGGATAGCGGTTGGCTTGTAGCCATACTTGGTTTCGAAGGCTTGCAGCTCGTTGTCCTTCATCTTGCGGCTCATCGGGCCCAGGTTAGCGGTGCCTTCGGTCAGCGCAGGTGGCGCGGTAGACGAACCGGCGGCCTGAATCTGGATGTTGACGTTCGGGTATTCTTTTTTGTAGTTCTCGGCCCAGAGGGTCATGAGGTTGGCCAGGGTATCGGAACCGACGCTGGACAGGTTGCCCGACACACCAGTGGTCTTGGTGTAGCGCGGGGTCGCAGAGTCAACAGCGGCAACCGCGTTGGCAGTCGCAACGCCAGCAGCGACAAAAGTCATTGCCGCCATCAAACGCTTCAGTTTCATGCCTTACTCCTAGCAGATAGGGTGTGTTATTCGGGGCCAAGTATCAGCAGGCCGTGTGAACACTCTATGGCTGAAATATGACAATTGGATGAAAGGCCAGTATTCGAGTTTTTAGAACATGATTTATGGCGCCCCAATCGCCAGCAGGCTGGCTCCCACATTGGAATGCATTTCAATGTGGGAGCCAGCCTGCTGGCGATTGGGACGGTACAGACGATAGGAAAGTCGAAAATTATCGACCCTTCTTCCACAGATAAGCACCCACCAGAATCCCGACTCCGCAAAGCACCGCCACATAATAGGCAGGCCCCATCGGGCTCTCCTTGAGCAACAGGCTGACGATCATCGGCGTCAACCCACCGAAAATCGCATAGGCCACGTTGTAGGAGAACGACAGGCCGCTGAAACGCACCACCGGCGGGAACGCCTTGACCATCACGTACGGCACCGCACCGATGGTGCCCACCAGCAGGCCGGTCAGGGCGTACAGCGGAAACAACCAGTCAGGATGGTCGGCCAGGCTGTGATAGAAGGTCCAGGAACTGGCCAGCAATGCCGTGCAACCGACCACGAACACGCGCCCCGCGCCAAAACGATCCGCCAGGGCGCCGGCAATGATGCAGCCAATGCTCAGGAACACGATGGCCACACTGTTGGACTGCAACGAGATGGTTGGCGAGAAGTGATAGACCGTCTGCAGCACGGTCGGGGTCATCAGAATCAACACCACGATGGCGGCGGACAACAGCCAGGTCAGCAGCATCGAAATGGCAATCGCGCCACGATGGTCACGCAGCACCGCACGCAATGGCACTTCTTCGGCCAGGGCCTTGCGCTGTTGCAGCTCTGCAAACACCGGAGTTTCGTGCAGCCAGCGGCGCAGGTACACCGAGAACAGACCAAACACGCCACCCAACAGGAATGGGATCCGCCAGGCGTAATCCGCCACTTCAACCGGGGTGTAGACGCTGTTGATCGCCGTGGCGACCAGCGAACCCAGGAGGATGCCCGCCGTCAGGCCGCTGGTCAGGGTGCCGCAGGCATAACCGACATGCCGCTGCGGGACGTGTTCAGAAACGAAGACCCAGGCACCCGGCACTTCGCCGCCAATCGCCGCGCCCTGGATCACCCGCATCAGCAGCAACAGGATCGGCGCCCACATGCCGATCTGCGCATAAGTCGGCAGCAGGCCCATGATCAGGGTCGGCACCGCCATCATGAAGATGCTCAGGGTGAACATCTTCTTGCGCCCCAGCAGGTCGCCGAAGTGCGCCATCACGATGCCGCCCAGCGGTCGCGCCAGGTAACCGGCGGCGAAGATGCCGAAGGTCTGCATCAGGCGCAGCCACTCGGGCATGTCCGCCGGGAAGAACAGCTTGCCCACCACCGTGGCGAAGAACACGAAGATGATGAAATCGTAGAATTCCAGCGCGCCGCCCAGGGCCGACAGCGATAGCGTCTTGTAATCGTTGCGGGTCAGCGGACGTGCGGATTGGGAAGGCTGCGCGATACTCGAGGGCGCTGTGGTCATGGCAAGGGCTTCTCTTATAGTCAGGTCTGCCGCCCCAACAACGCTGGCAAGGGCTCGGGCAGGACCGGCACGATAGCAAATTGTTCGAAAAAGCACATAGAGGCGCGTATTTGATGGTCAAAATGAGAACCCGACGGTCGTATCGGAGTCTACCGACCGATATACTCGCAAGTGAGCGATAGCTAACAAGGGTTGCTGTGCGAAAACGCCTCAGGTTCACAGGCGATTTCGCAGAGTTTCCCTTTAGGCGCCTTACGAAAAACGTGACGAACGCAGTATGTTCGGGGATGAATCGTTTTTCCGAGACGGCTATTCACCCGCTATACCTACGAAGAGTCACGGGTCAGAGGCACCCCCGGCATGATAGAGCTCGAACAAGAAGATCCGATCCCGCAAGGCGACCTGGCCCTGCAAATCACCGCGCTTCCTCGCGAAACCAACGGCTTTGGCGATATTTTCGGCGGCTGGCTGGTAGCGCAGATGGATTTGGCCGGTACCGCGATGGCCAGCAAGGTGGCCGGCGGTCGCGTGGCCACTGTCGCGATCGACCGCATGGCCTTCCTGGTTCCGGTCGCCGTGGGCGCTCAGCTCTCCTTTTATACCCAGGCCCTGGAAATCGGCCGCAGCTCGATCCAGATGATGGTCGAGGTCTGGAGCGACGATCCACTGTCCAGCGAATGGCGCAAAGTCACTGAAGCGGTGTTCGTGTTTGTCGCCATCGATGGCAGCGGCCGTACCCGTTCTGTTCCCCCCCGGGCTCGTTAAAACCCGGCTGCGTTAAACCCGCCAGGCGTTTTGCGGTCCATTGCAGTCATTGTTACTGATCGAGAGCTGTCCCATGAGCACGCCCAACGTTGAAGCCGTCAAACTGGATGAACTGAACTGCTGGCGCATCCGCCACGGTCAGGCCGAATTGCTGGTGGCCCAGCAAGGTGCGCACATCCTCAGCTATCAATTGGCTGGGCAACCGCCGCTGATCTGGCTCAACGACGAGGCCGTGTTCAAGGCCGGCAAAAGCATCCGCGCCGGCGTGCCGGTGTGCTGGCCGTGGTTCGGCAACCTGGCGCGCAACCCGCAGAGCGTCCAGGCGATGCGCGTCAGCAACGAACCCGCCACTGCCCATGGGCTGGTGCGGACGATGGACTGGGAGTTGGGCGGCATCGAGTCCGAGGGTGAAAACCTGAAGATCGAATTCCTCTTGCCCTGCCCCGAAGACGGCTTGCCAGGCTGGCCACACCAGGTCGACCTGAAGTTGAGCATTCGTCTGGACGAGCAGCTGCATATCAGCCTGACCAGCCACAACCAGGGCACCGACACCGTTACGATCAGCCAGGCGCTGCACAGCTATTTCGCGGTCAGCGATGTGCGCGAAGTGCATGTCGAAGGGCTGGACGGCTTGAGCTATATCGAGACCCTGGACGACTGGAAAACCGTGACCCAGGCCGGTGACTTGCGCTTTACCGGCGAAACCGATCGCATCTACCTCGATACGCCGAGCCGGCTGAGCATTGTCGACCCGGCCTGGGAGCGGCGAATCGAGCTGACCAGTACCGGCTCACGTTCAGCAGTGATCTGGAACCCGTGGACCGAGCGCGCCGCGGCGTTCAGCGACATGGCCGACGATGGCTGGCAGCGCATGCTGTGCATTGAAACGGCGAACGTCTTGGGGGATGTGGTGGCTTTGGCACCGGGTGCCAGCCACACCTTGGGCGTGAGCATCGGCAGCAAATCTCTGTAGCACCATGAAACCAATGTGGGAGCGGGCTTGCTCGCGAAGAGGGAGTGTCAGTTGACATAAATGTTGCCTGACATATCGCCTTCGCGAGCAAGCCCGCTCCCACATTTGGCTGTGCCATGCCAACCGGCGAGTTACAAATCCGCCTCCTGCACCACCCTCACCTTCGCCGCATCCAGCGCATAGGCCGCATCCGCCAGGTCATTGCTGACCTTCTCGATCTTCAGCGTGCCGGTCACCCACAGCGGCGTGTAGATATCATCGAGCTTCAAGCCCTTGGGATAACGCACCAGCACCAGTTGATTGGGTGGCGGAGGTGGAACGTGGATGCAGGCGCCCGGGTAAGGCACCAGGAAAAACAAGGTGCTACGGCCCTTGGCGTCAGACTCCAGCGGTACCGGGTAACCACCGATACGGATGTCCTTGTCGTTCATCGACGCTACGGTCCTGGTCGAATACATCACCGCGGGCAAACCCTTGCTCTGCTTCATGCCACCTTTTTCAGTGAAGGTGCCATTGGCTTCCGGGGAGTCGTGGTCGATTTCGGGCATGGCCTCGAGGGCTTTCTGGTCCGACTTGGGCATCAGTTCGAGCCAGTCGGTTTCCGGCAGCTCGCCGGCATGGGCAAGGCCCGTACTCAGTAAAACAAGAGTCAGCAGAAGACGGCGCATGAAAATGCTCGGTAGAGATAAGGAAATCGCCGGGCATTCTAGTCCTCCCGGGCTGCGCCGCCGAGAGGACTTTGTCGCTTGAATCAGTTCTTTTTGATCAGGCCGTAGATCACCAGCAAGATCACAGCGCCCACCAGCGCCCCGAGGAAGCCTGCACCTTCGCCCGCCTGGTAGAAACCCAGGGCCTGGCCGCCATAAGTAGCCGCCAGCGAACCGCCAATACCGAGCAGGATGGTCATGATCCAGCCCATGCTGTCATCGCCCGGTTTGAGGAACCGTGCCAGCAGGCCGACGATCAAGCCGATAAAGATGGTTCCGATAATTCCCATGGCATTTCCCTCTGATTTGGTTGGTTATGCGAAAGCCTAGTCAGACTTTGGCATCCTGCCATGAGAGAACGGCGGCCCCTGAATGGTTCCGCCGCTGCCACATGAAACTGTTTTACTCGGCGATGAGCGCTTCGACCTTGAGGATCTGCGCGGCGAGGGTTTCGCGATCTGCACAACGCAGGTTGGCGTGACCGACCTTGCGGCCGACCTTGAACGCCTTGCCGTAGTGGTGCAGATGGCAATCAGCAATGGCCAGGACTTTTTCAGTCTCCGGCACTTTACCGATGAAGTTGAGCATCGCGCTTTCGCCGACCTTGGCGGTCGAACCCAGCGGCAGGCCGGCGACCGCCCGCAGGTGGTTTTCGAACTGGCTGCACTCGGCGCCTTCGGTGGTCCAGTGCCCGGAGTTGTGCACACGCGGGGCGATTTCGTTGGCCTTCAGGCCGCCGTCGACTTCAAAGAACTCGAACGCCATCACGCCCACATAATTCAGCTGCTTGAGCACTCGGCTGGAGTAATCCTCGGCCAAGGCCTGCAACGGGTGGTCGGTGCTGGCCACGGACAGCTTGAGGATGCCGCTGTCGTGGGTGTTGTGCACCAGCGGGTAGAACCTGGTTTCGCCATCGCGGGCACGCACGGCGATCAGCGAGACTTCGCCGGTGAAGGGTACGAAGCCTTCCAGCAGGCAAGCCACACTGCCCAGTTCGGCGAAGGTACCCACGACATCTTCCGGTGTGCGCAGGACTTTCTGGCCCTTGCCGTCGTAACCCAGGGTGCGGGTTTTCAGTACGGCGGGCAGGCCGATGGAAGCCACGGCGGCGTCGAGGTCAGCCTGAGACTGAATGTCGGCAAATGCCGGGGTCGGAATCCCCAGGTCCTTGAACATGCTCTTTTCGAACCAGCGATCACGGGCGATGCGCAGGGCTTCGGCGCTCGGGTAAACCGGCACGAACTGCGACAGGAACGCCACGGTTTCCGCCGGGACGCTCTCGAATTCGAAGGTCACCAGATCGACTTCATCAGCCAGCTGACGCAGGTGATCCTGATCGCCGTAATCGGCCCGCAGGTGTTCGCCCAACGCGGCGGCGCAAGCGTCCGGCGCCGGGTCGAGGAAAGCGAAGTTCATGCCCAGCGGAGTGCCCGCCAGCGCCAACATGCGACCCAACTGGCCGCCACCGATTACACCGATCTTCATCGTCAACAACCTCAGGCGATGCGTGGGTCTGGATTTTCCAGGACGCTGTCTGTCTGCTCAGCACGGAAGGTTTTCAGTACTTCGTGGAACTGCGGGTGCTTGGCGCCCAGGATACTCGCCGACAGCAGGGCTGCGTTGATCGCACCGGCCTTGCCGATGGCCAGGGTGGCGACCGGGATACCTGCTGGCATCTGCACGATCGAGAGCAGCGAATCGACGCCCGAGAGCATCGCCGACTGCACCGGCACGCCCAGCACCGGAAGGTGGGTCTTGGCCGCACACATGCCAGGCAAGTGGGCTGCGCCACCGGCACCGGCGATGATCACCTCGATGCCACGCGCCTCGGCTTCTTCAGCGTACTGGAAGAGCAGGTCCGGGGTGCGGTGGGCAGAGACCACTTTCACCTCGTAGGGGATGCCGAGCTTTTCCAGCATATCGGCGGTGTGGCTAAGGGTGGACCAATCGGACTTGGAGCCCATGATCACGCCAACCAATGCACTCATCGTCGTGCCTCTTCTCTCTGGGCGCCCGCAGGCGCATCAAAAAACAACAAGCCACGCAAAATGCGTGGCTTGATTGTACGAATTATGGCCGGTCGTAACCGGCCGAAGGCCGCGCAGTATACCTCAATACAGCAGATAAACAGCCCCTGTTGCGACCATCTGTCATACGGCGCAAAGTCCCGGTTTTATTGACTCCCAGGTCAATGGAATACAGCACAAATCTCCTGTGGGAGCGGGCTTGCTCGCGAAAGCGGTGGGTCAGTCAACATCAATGCTGCCTGACATACCGCATTCGCGAGCAAGCCCGCTCCCACATTTGAGTTTCCGCGGTCTCAGGTACTTTGGGCAGCGCCGCCTTCCAGCTTGCGCCACAACAACCGCACATTCGCCTTGCGCACCAACGCGCAGCGATACAGGCGAATCTCCAGGGGCACATGCCACTGAGGCCCACCACACACCACCAGTTCACCGCGCGCCAGCTCGGCGCGCACACTCAGTTGCGGCACCCAGGCAATCCCCAGCCCTTCCAGCGCCATGCTCTTGAGGCTATCGGCCATGGCGGTTTCATACACCGTGGTAAAGCGCAGCGCGCGTTGGCGCAGCAAGCCATTGACCGAACGCCCGAGAAACGCTCCCGCGCTGTAGGCCAGCAACGGCACGCTGGCCTCGCCCTCCAGATCGAACAGGGGCTGGCCCTGCTCATCTGCCGCGCACACCGGGAGCATTTCGGTATGCCCAAGGTGCAGGGAAGGAAAGATCTCAGGGTCCATCTGCATGGCGGCATCCGGATCGTAGAACGCCAACATCAGGTCGCATCCACCTTCGCGCAGCGCGTGCACGGCGTCGCCGACGTTGGTCGCCACCAGCCGTGTAGCGATGTTCAACCCTTCATTGCGCAGTTGCGCGATCCAGCGCGGGAAAAAACCCAGTGCCAGTGAGTGCGCCGCCGCGACCTGCATCACTTCGCCCTGCCCGCCTTCCAGATGATGCAGGTGTCGCAGCACTTCACCGAGCTGCTCGACCACGGTGCGCGCGGTGACCAGAAACAGCTGGCCCGCCGCCGTCAGCTCCACCGGCGTGCGCGAGCGGTTGACCAAGGTGAGCCCCAGCGCGGCTTCAAGGCTACGGATCCGGCGGCTGAAGGCCGGTTGAGTCACGAAACGGCGTTCCGCTGCCTGGGAGAAACTGCGGGTGGCGGCCAGGGCACTGAAGTCCTCCAGCCATTTACTTTCCAGATTCATCACGTCCTCCCGGAACGCACCAATTTAGGTCACACGCTCACCGCGAACACGGCGTCACATCGACATTATGCCGAATATGCATAGGCCAGTGTTTAATAGCATTGGCCCAAAATTCTCCACAAGCCTAGCATTTGCAGTGTTCCGGCACAGCCCGGGTCCATATTGAGATGATTTCTATCATGTCCTCCGCTGCATCATTCCGCACAGAAAAAGACCTGCTTGGCGTACTCGAAGTACCGGCTCAAGCGTACTACGGCATCCAGACCCTGCGAGCGGTGAACAACTTCCGTCTCTCGGGCGTTCCGATTTCGCATTACCCGAAGCTGGTAGTCGGCCTGGCCATGGTCAAGCAAGCTGCCGCTGACGCCAACCGCGAGCTGGGTCACCTGAGCGAAGCCAAGCACGCTGCCATCAGCGAAGCCTGTGCCCGTCTGATCCGCGGCGATTTCCACGAAGAATTCGTGGTGGACATGATTCAAGGCGGCGCCGGTACTTCCACCAACATGAACGCCAACGAAGTGATTGCCAACATTGCTCTCGAAGCAATGGGTCACGAGAAAGGCGAGTACCAGTACCTGCACCCGAACAACGACGTGAACATGGCGCAGTCGACCAACGACGCCTACCCGACGGCAATTCGCCTGGGTCTGCTCTTGGGTCACGACGCGCTGCTGGCCAGCCTCGACAGCCTGATCCAGTCGTTCGCCGCCAAAGGTGAAGAATTCAGCCACGTCCTGAAGATGGGTCGTACCCAGCTGCAAGACGCCGTGCCGATGACCCTTGGCCAGGAATTCCGCGCCTTCGCCACCACCTTGGGCGAAGACCTGGCACGCCTGAAGACGCTGGCACCCGAACTGCTGACCGAAGTGAACCTGGGCGGCACCGCGATCGGCACCGGCATCAACGCCGACCCGCGTTACCAGCACCTGGCCGTTCAGCGCCTGGCCACCATCAGCGGTCACCCGCTGGTACCGGCGGCCGACCTGATCGAAGCCACCTCGGACATGGGCGCCTTCGTATTGTTCTCCGGCATGCTCAAGCGTACCGCGGTCAAGCTGTCGAAGATCTGCAACGACCTGCGCCTGCTGTCCAGCGGCCCACGCACCGGCATCAACGAAATCAACCTGCCGGCGCGTCAGCCAGGCAGCTCGATCATGCCAGGCAAGGTCAACCCGGTTATCCCGGAAGCCGTGAACCAGGTGGCATTCCAGATCATCGGCAACGACCTGGCCCTGACCATCGCGGCCGAAGGCGGCCAGCTGCAATTGAACGTGATGGAGCCGCTGATCGCCTTCAAGATCTTCGACTCGATCCGCCTGCTGCAACGCGCCATGGACATGCTGCGCGAGCATTGCATCACCGGCATCACCGCCAACGAAGAACGCTGCCGTGAACTGGTCGAGCACTCGATCGGCCTGGTCACCGCGCTGAACCCGTACATCGGTTATGAAAACGCCACCCGCATCGCCCGTATCGCCCTCGAAAGCGGCCGCGGCGTGCTGGAACTGGTGCGTGAAGAAGGCCTGCTCGACGACGCCATGCTCGCCGACATCCTGCGCCCGGAAAACATGATTGCCCCGCGTCTGGTCCCGCTTAAAGCCTGACCAAACGCCAGCTCTTTAACCAAGAGCCACCGCTCACCAGGTCGAGGGACTAGACACCTCTCACCTTTTGAGGGCTTGGAGATCATTCTCCAGGCCCTTTTTTTTACTCGGAACTTGTGGTGCTTTTGCTGGCCTTTTCGCTGGCAAGCCAGCGCCTGCAAGGACAGGGTGAACACCAACCACCTGTAGGAGCTGGCTTGCCAGCGAAGAGGCCCTCAAGCACCCCGAAACCCCCTTCGTTTAACCGCATGCACCACAACCGTGCAGACGGACGGCACTCTCATCGGTATAGTGCCGCCCCTCTTCGCGTAGGCGGTCGTCGGTAGCGAGACCACAACCCGTGCGAAACCCGAACTAATAACAAACCCGCGATATGAAACCGGGACGAACATCGACCCACCTGTTGTGCCGTGCGCCCGCTGGTGTAACGCGATGTTTCTGTCCGGCCAGCATCTGCCCCCACAAAAAACAGCGAGGAATATCCATGCTCGAAGTCATCAACGACTTCCTCTCCGGCAAAGTACTGATCGTGCTCATTGTCGGGCTCGGTAGCTACTTCACGATCCGCTCGCGTTTCGTTCAATTGCGTCACTTCTTCCATATGTTCGCGGTCTTCCGCGACAGCCTCAAAAGCAGCGCCGGTCAACTCAGCTCGTTCCAGGCCTTGATGCTCAGCCTGGCCGGGCGTGTCGGTGCAGGCAACATTGCCGGTGTCGGCATTGCCGTGACACTGGGTGGCCCCGGTGCCGTGTTCTGGATGTGGGTGACCGCACTGGTCGGCATGTCGAGCAGCTTCTTCGAATGCTCCCTCGGCCAGCTCTACAAGCGCTGCGACAGTGAAGGCCAGTTCCGTGGCGGCCCTTCCTACTACATCCAGCACGGCCTGCAAAAGCGCTGGCTGGGGATGATCATGGCGTTCCTGCTGCTGGTTACCTTCGGCTTCGCCTTCAACGGCCTGCAATCCCATGCCGTGACCCACTCTCTGAACAACGCGTTCGGCCTCGACACCACCTGGACCGGCCTTGGCCTGGCCGTGCTGCTGGGCCTGGTGTTCATCGGCGGGATCAAGCGCATCGCCAAGGTCGCTGACCTGCTGGTACCGGTAAAGACTCTGGTGTACATCGGCGTGACCATCTACGTGATCGTGCTGCAGTTCGATCAGGTGCCGGGCATGCTGATGACCATCGTCAAGAGCGCCTTCGGTCTGGACCAGGCGTTTGGCGGCCTGATCGGCAGCGCCATCATCATGGGGGTCAAGCGCGGCGTGTTCGCCAACGAGGCCGGCCTTGGCAGCGCGCCGAACGTGGCCGCGGTGGCTGCGGTCGAGCATCCGGTCGCACAAGGGGTGGTCCAGGCGTTCAGTGTGTTCCTTGACACCTTCGTGATCTGCACCTGCACGGCCTTGCTGATCCTGCTGTCGGGCTTCTATACCCCGGGTTTCGAAGGCGACGGCATAGCCCTGACCCAGAACTCCCTCGCCGCCGTGGTCGGTGACTGGGGCCGGATGTTCATTTCCGTGGCGCTGGCGTTGTTCGTGTTCACCTCGATCCTCTACAACTACTACCTGGGCGGGAGCAACCTGCGCTTCCTGATCGGTGAAAACCGCAAGGCACTGATGGGCTACCGTGCGCTGGTGCTGGTCCTGATTTTCTGGGGCGCCATCGAAAACCTCGGGACCGTGTTCGCCTTTGCCGACATCACCATGACGATGCTGGCGTTCGTCAACCTGATCGCGCTGTTCCTGCTGTTCAAGGTCGGCATGCGCATCCTGCGTGACTACGATGACCAGCGCGCGGCCGGGATCAAGACCCCGGTGTTCGACTCGAGCAAGTTCCCCGACCTGGACCTGGATCGCCAGGCCTGGCCAGCCAATCCGCCAGCCGCCATCACCAAGGCTGAAGCCGAGTCACAGAGCGTGCCCGCAGCGCAACGCTGATCGGTTAAAGTGCGTTATCCCTTGTGGGAGCGGGCTTGCTCGCGAAAGCGGTGTGTCAGGCAACATCAATGTTGACCGACACTCCCTCTTCGCGAGCAAGCCCGCTCCCACACAGGAACTCATCGTTATCGGAGCACCCCCATGAATTCCTCGACCTACCCTGCCGCCCAGCACGTCATGGTGCTCTACACCGGCGGCACCATTGGCATGCAAGCCAGCGAACACGGCCTGGCGCCGGCATCCGGTTTCGAAGCGCGGATGCGCGAATACCTGCACAGCCAGCCTGATCTGGTGGTACCGCAATGGCGCTTTCGCGAGATGTCGCCGCTGATCGACAGCGCCAACATGACCCCGGCGTATTGGCAGCAATTGCGTGAAGCGGTGGTCGATGCGGTTGACGTGCAAGGTTGCGACAGCGTTCTGATCCTGCACGGCACCGACACCCTGGCCTACAGTGCCGCCGCCATGAGTTTTCAATTGCTCGGCCTGCACGCCCGTGTGTGCTTTACCGGCTCGATGCTGCCGGCCGGCGTAACCGACAGCGACGCCTGGGAAAACCTGGGTGGCGCACTGGTTGCGTTAGGCCAAGGCCTGGCGCCGGGGGTGCACTTGTACTTCCACGGCGAACTGCTGGACCCGACCCGTTGCGCCAAAGTGCGCAGTTTCGGCCGGCATCCGTTCAAGCGCCTGGAACGTCAGGGTGGTGGCGTGAAGGTCGACTCCCTGCCGCCACAGCTGAATTACAACCAGGGCAGACAACTGGCGAAAGTCGGCGTGCTGCCGTTGTTTCCTGGGATCGACGCCGAAATTCTGGATGGCCTGATCGACAGCGGCATTCAGGGCCTGGTGCTGGAGTGCTATGGCAGCGGTACCGGTCCGAGCGACAACCCGGGTTTTCTCGCCAGCCTGGAACGGGCACGGGACGCGGGCGTCGTGGTGGTGGCAGTCACGCAATGCCACGAAGGCGGCGTAGAGCTGGACGTTTACGAGGCGGGTAGTCGTTTGCGGGTGGCCGGCGTGCTTTCAGGTGGCGGCATGACCCGTGAAGCAGCGTTCGGCAAACTGCATGGCTTGCTGGGTGCAGGACTTGAACCTTCCGAGGTTCGGCGACTGGTCGAATGGGACCTGTGTGGCGAGCTGGCTTGATATATACATCCCTCACAATGAGTGCGCTCAAGTTCTTTTCGAGAACTTGAGCCGCCACTTCGAACATACAACTTTACAAATACGATGCAATTATAACTCCCACAACAAAGTCAAGTTAGATACCTTTGCTCAGGCAGGACGCACCTAAACTTGATTACAGGAGTTACATATAATGAGCATTTCATCCAAAGGCTGGACCGCACAAATAGACCGGATGCCGGGCGCTGCTTCTTTCCGCACCTACGGCACCGTAACGGTCGCCAATAGTGGCATTACACCAACGCTGGTCCTGAGTGCACGGCAAGACAAGACCACTAATATACGCCTGGACCTGCTACTCGAAGAATCAAGCGACATGACGCTGCAGGTTCTAACAGACAAGTTTGTCGAGTACAAAGAAATGGGCAACTCAAACGTCACCGGCGTCAGCATCTTCCATGATGGAAAATTACTGCACCATATAAGTGAAGTAATGATTACCCATTAAGAGCAGTGTATTTCCCACGCTATAGAATTTCCCGCCAGACACGCCAAGTGCATGGCGGGAAACTTCGTCGCTAACTTACGCCTTGCGCTCGTAGCAAATCCGCCAGAGCCTGCGCCTCAACCGGCCGGCTGATCAGATAGCCCTGCACTTCATCACAGCGTTCAGCCTGCAAAAACTCCAGCTGCTCCAGTCGCTCCACGCCTTCAGCCACCACTTTCAATTTCAAGCCGTGGGCCATGGCAATAATCGCCCGGGTAATCGCCGCATCTTCCGTGCCCTCTCCCAGGCCGCGAATAAACGCCTGATCGATCTTCACGTAATCCACGGGGATGCGCTTGAGGTAGCTCAGCGATGAATAGCCAGTGCCAAAATCGTCGATCGCCAGCTTCACCCCCAGATCACGCAGTTGCTGGAAGGTCGCGATAATGTGCTCGACGCTGTCGAGCAACTGGCTTTCGGTCAGTTCCAGCTCAAGGTAATGCGGCGCCAGTCCGGTTTCTTCCAGGACCTGACGTACCAGGCTGACCAGCTTGCCCTGGCGCAATTGATGCACCGACAGATTGACCGACACCCGAATCGCCTCGAGTCCCAGGCGTTGCCACTCACAGGCTTGCCAGCAGGCCTGGCGCAAGACGAACTCGCCGATCGGGCCGATCAACCCGGTCTCCTCCGCCAGACCGATGAAATCCCCCGGCGGCACCCGCCCCATGGTCGGGTGGTCCCAGCGCACCAGGGCCTCGGCGGCATTGAGCCTGCCCGTGGCGAGGCACAGTTTTGGTTGGTAGAACACCTTCAGCTGTTTCTCTTCAACCGCTTTACGCAGATGGTTTTCCAGCTGCAAGCGCTCAAGGGTGCTGGTTTGCAAGCTATCGGTGTAGAACTGGAAATTGTTACCGCCCAAATGCTTGGCGTGCTGCATGGCCATGTTCGACTGACTGACCAATGCGGATATTTCCCGGGCGTTATCCGGCAACAGGCTGATGCCCATGGAAGCACTGACCACCAGCTCATGACCCTCGACAGTCACCGGCAGACGCAATTTGGCCGCCAAGCGTGTCGCCACCCGCGCCAGACTGGAGAGGTTGCCGTAGGCATTGAACAGCACGGCAAATTCATCACCGGACAAGCGCGCGATGGTGTCTGCCTCAGGTAATGCGTTGACCAGGCGCCGGGCCATCTTCTGCAACAGCTGATCGGCCACTTCGTGCCCCAGGCTGTCGTTGAGCTGCTTGAAACGATCCAGATTGATGTGCAACAACGCCAGGCTGCGATAACCGCCCTGACGCACCCGCTGATGCGCCTCGCCCAGCCGTTCGCGGAACATCGAGCGATTGGCCAGCCCCGTGAGTTCGTCGTAATGGGTCAGGTAGCGCATGCGCTCTTCGGATTCTCGCCGTGCCGAGAGATCGGCGAAGAAGCCCACGATATGACTGACATTGCCCCGCACATCGCGTACTGCATTCAATTGCAGAAATTGTGGATACATCTCGCCGTTCTTGCGGGTTTCCACCAGTTCACCCTGCCAACTGCCGTGCTGCTCCAGCGCTTGATGGATCGCGCCGTAATGCCGTCGCGCATCGCGACTGCAGGGCAACTCGACCACGTTGCGCCCAAGCATCTCCTCGATTTTATAGCCAGTGACCCGGCTGAAGGCTTGATTGACCGCAAGCAGGGCATAACCCGGATCGAAAATCACGATACCTTCGCTGGCGGCCTCGAACACCGTCGCCGCCAACTGCCGTTGCTCCTCCTGGGCCTTGCTGGCACTGATATCGCGCCGCGTGCCCACCATGCGAATCACCCGCCCGTTGTCGGCACGTTCGACCGCCCGCCCACGGTCTTCGATCCACACCCAGTGGCCAGCGCCATGCCGCACGCGATACTCGATCTGGTAGTCCTCGGTGCGGCCCTTCAAATGCTCGACCAACGCCCTTTTCAATGCAGGCAGATCGTCGGGGTGCAGGCGGGGCTTGAGGTGGCGCAGGATAGCCGTCACCTGTTCCGGCTCCAGACCGAACAATTCCTGGATCTGCGTGTGATGGACCTCGTCGGTTTGCAGGTTCCAGTCCCACAGCCCCAGTTCGCTGGCCTTCAATGCCAGCGCAAGGCGCGCCTCACTCTTGCTCAGCGCCTGGTTGGCCGCGTCCAGCTCCAGACTGCGCTGGGCAACACGGCTTTCCAGATCGACCTGGATCTCGCGCAATTCGTCTTCGGCACGCCGACGCTGGTCGATTTCCCGGGTCAGCTTCTGATTGAGCTGGTCGCTGCAGTTCTGCACTTGCTGCAGATGCTCGATCAGCGCCTGATTCTGAAAGCGTCGCAACATCCCACGGTCGATCAACCGATTCACTTGCCAGGCGACCACACTCAAAGCGCCGAGCAAAATCAGGCCGAACCAGCCCCAACCGTGTTGCTGGTCGTCCCCGCCCCAGAACATATAGGCGATGGCCGGCAACAGGCAGGGCAAGGTGAAGGACAGGAACGCCGGCAAACTCACCGCGTAGGCCACGCTGGCCGACAGCGCCGCGGCACCGATCAGGCCGAAGACCCACGCTTGTTGAATGAAGTTATCGGCGGGAACCAGGGCAATACCGGCACCGGCCAGGGTCAGGCCAGTGAGACCTGAGCCCAGCAGAAACATGCGTCGCCAGATCGGATGCGCCTGGCGGTTGGGAATCGCCGAATCGAAGGCCGCCACCTGGATCACCCGCAATGCCACCAGCGACAGCAACCACACCAGCCAGACACTGACCAGGAAGTAACGCTGCGGACTCCAGAGCAAACCGGCGCACACCAGGCCATTGATCAACATGAACAGTGTGGGCAGCAAGGAACCCTGGTACAGCAGACGCGTGCGTTCGACCGCCATTTCCATGGCGTATCGTTTACGAATAACCCGGGGCTCCACAGTAGGGCCCGACAGGTCGAAGCTGAGGGTCATAGGCAGTGTTCTTGTTCTTATAATGATGAGCATGAGCCCGAAACGTCGACGGAGCATACACAACGCAATGCCCGGACCAAACCGCTACCGATCAAAAAACAGACAAAAATTGTCGACTGCCAGACGTGGCAGAATGCCTTCAAGCGGGGCTGGCCAACGCTTGCAGCCGATGACCGACCGGTCGTCCATGGGTAACTTTCATCGGCTAAAGCAAAGCGGGGTTTGCCCGAGCTGACGCGGCCCCCTAGAATGCCCCGATGCGCGATGATCTCTCCCTTCTGCTGAACTCCCTCAACGATGCCCAACGCCAGGCCGTAGCTGCCCCCGTGGGTCGTCAGTTGGTCCTGGCCGGTGCTGGTTCCGGTAAAACCCGAGTGCTGGTGCACCGTATCGCCTGGTTGATCCAGGTCGAAAACGCCTCGCCCCACTCCATCCTGTCGGTGACCTTTACCAACAAGGCTGCTGCCGAGATGCGCCATCGCATCGAGCAGCTGATGGGTATCAACCCGGCCGGTATGTGGGTCGGCACCTTCCACGGCCTGGCGCACCGCTTGCTGCGGGCGCACTGGCAGGAAGCGGGCTTGAGCCAGACCTTTCAGATTCTCGACAGCGACGACCAGCAACGCCTGGTCAAGCGAGTGATCCGCGAGCTCGGCCTGGACGAACAACGCTGGCCCGCCCGTCAGGCCCAGTGGTTCATCAACGGACAGAAAGACGAAGGCCTGCGCCCACAACACATTCAAGCCAGCGGCGATCTGTTCCTGGCGACCATGCGCGGCATCTATGAGGCCTACGAGGCCGCTTGCCTGCGCGCCGGTGTGATCGACTTCTCCGAATTGCTGCTGCGCGCCCTCGACCTGTGGCGTGATCACCCTGGCCTGCTGGCGCATTATCAGAAGCGCTTCCGGCACATTCTGGTGGACGAGTTCCAGGACACCAACGCCGTGCAGTACGCCTGGTTGCGCCTGCTGGCCAAAGGTGGCGACAGCCTGATGGTGGTCGGCGACGACGACCAGTCGATCTATGGCTGGCGTGGCGCGAAAATCGAGAACATCTACCAGTACTCCGAAGATTTCCCGGACGCTGAAACCATTCGCCTGGAACAGAACTACCGCTCCACCGCCGGCATCCTCAAGGCCGCCAACGCCTTGATCGCCAACAACACCGGGCGCCTGGGCAAAGAGCTGTGGACCGATGGCGGCGACGGCGAAGCCATCAACCTGTACGCCGCGTTCAACGAACACGATGAAGCTCGCTACGTTGTCGAAACCATCGAAAGTGCGCTGAAAACCGGCTTGGCTCGCAGCGATATCGCGATCCTGTACCGTTCCAACGCCCAATCGCGCGTGTTGGAGGAAGCCTTGCTGCGCGAGCGCATTCCGTACCGCATCTATGGCGGCCAGCGCTTCTTCGAACGCGCTGAAATCAAGAACGCCATGGCCTACCTTCGCCTGCTCGAAGGCCGTGGCAACGATGCCGCGCTGGAGCGGGTGATCAACGTGCCGGCCCGGGGCATCGGCGAAAAAACCGTCGAAGCGATCCGCGACCATGCCCGCCACAGCGATGTGTCGATGTGGGAAGCGATGCGTCAGCTGGTGGCCAACAAAGGCGTTACCGGCCGCGCAGCCAGCGCGCTGGGGGCGTTTGTCGAGTTGATCGAGAACCTCGCCGCCAAGTGCATGGACATGCCGTTGCACCTGATGACCCAGACCGTCATCGAGCAGTCGGGACTGATCGCCTACCACGAAGCGGAAAAAGGCGAGAAAGGCCAGGCACGGGTAGAAAACCTTGAGGAACTGGTCAGCGCCGCGCGCAACTTCGAAAACAGCGAAGAGGACGAGGACCTGACGCCACTGGCGGCTTTCCTCGGTCACGCCTCGCTGGAAGCCGGCGATACCCAGGCCGACGAACACGAAGACAGCATTCAGCTGATGACCCTGCACAGTGCCAAGGGCCTGGAATTCCCCTATGTGTTCCTGGTGGGCATGGAAGAAGGCCTGTTCCCGCACAAGATGAGCCTGGAAGAGCCCGGCCGTCTTGAGGAAGAGCGTCGCCTGGCCTATGTCGGCATCACTCGGGCCATGCAGAACCTTGTGATGACTTATGCTGAAACCCGACGCCTGTACGGCAGCGAGACCTACAACAAGGTGTCGCGCTTCGTACGCGAAGTGCCCAAGGGCCTGATTCAGGAGGTGCGGCTGTCCAACAGCGTCAGCCGTCCGTTCGGGGGCAACCAGTCCATGAGCGGCAGCAACCTGTTCAGCGGCAGCGAGATTCCGCAGACCGGCTTCAGCCTGGGCCAGACTGTGCGCCACTCGATCTTCGGTGACGGCGTGATCCTCAACTTCGAAGGCGCCGGCGCGGCGGCTCGGGTGCAGGTGAACTTCAGCGAAGGCAGCAAGTGGTTGATGCTGGGTTACGCGAAGCTGGAAGCGATCTAAGGAAAGCCTGAGAACCCATGTGGGAGCGGGCTTGCTCGCGAAGGTCGCACCGCGGTTCGTCAGGAACACCGCGTTATCGTTCTTCGCGAGCAAGCCCGCTCCCACAAGGTTACGCGGCGCTGGCATAGGCCTGATCACGGCGGGCGTCATCCTGCTCGCGCTGCGACGCCAGGTATCATTTCCTACAGAACTTATTTACTTATCCTACAGACCAAAGTTAACAGGCCCTATTGCGCTGATTGAAGCTGAATGCAACCTGTCAGGCAAAAGCCCGAAACACTCTGCCGCTAGCCAGTAACACTTCAGCTGTGCAACATGGCGCGCGTGCCTTCCACAAATGGGAATTCCCTATATGAAACGTTTTCTTAGCATCGCCATGGCGTTGTGCATCGGCCTGACGATGAGCCTCGACGCCAATGCCGCCAAGCGCTTTGGTGGTGGCAAAAGCGCAGGCGCTGCGCCGACACATCAAACCAGCCAGATGGCTCCTTCTTCTCCAGGCATGGGCGGCGCAGCAGCGACCGCTGGTGCAGCCGGTGCCGCTGGCGCCGCCGCCAAGGCCGGTGGCGCTTCGCGCTGGCTCGGCCCTCTGGCCGGTATCGCCGCCGGTGGCCTGCTGGCTTCCATGTTCATGGGCGACGGTTTCCAGGGCATGCAGATCTTCGACATCCTGATCATGGCGGTCATCGCGTTCCTGGTCTTCCGCTTCATCGCCGCTCGTCGTCGCAAGCAGCAGGCGCACATGGCTCCAGCTGGCTACGCCCCGCCGATGCAGCGTGAAGCCTTCGAACAGAAACCTGCTGGTGGTTCGATCTTCGGCGGTTCGGCTGCACCGGTTGCCGCTCGTCCGGTAATCAATGCGCCAGCCTGGTTCAATGAAAAGAACTTCATTGAAGCGGCCCGTAACCACTTCCAGTCCCTGCAGCAGCACTGGGACGCCAACGAAATGGACAAGATCTCCGAGTTCGTGACCCCACAGATGCTGGAGTTCCTCAAGCGCGAACGCGCCGACCTGGGTGACGGCTTCCAGTCCACCTACATCGATAACCTCGTTGTGCAACTGGACGGCGTGGATGATCGCGCCGACAAGACCATCGCCACCCTGACCTTCAGCGGCGTGTCGAAAACCTCGCGTTTCGACCAGGGCGAAGTGTTCAGCGAAAGCTGGAACATGGAACGTGCACAGGGCGAAAACCAGCCTTGGCTGGTGGCCGGTATCCGCCAGAACGGCTGATTCCCCTCCGCGCTTCACTTGCTGTAATAAAAACCCCAGCCTCGGCTGGGGTTTTCTATTTCGCGGTTGCATCTATAGCGAGCTACTGTATAAACCGCCCCATATAAACCGCGCCATACATGCAAGAGGATCCCGGACGTGGAAGAAATCATCGAACAACTGCGTGAAGCCAACGAACCGGTACCGGTCCCCTTGGAGTTGCCCGACGAAGATCTGCTGGTCGAGATCGAAGAACAACTGTTCATCGACATTCCATTCGTCTTCAGAGAATTCCTGCTGACCGTCAGCGACGTGGTCTATGGCAGCCTGGAGCCGGTCACCGTGACTGACCCGCAATCCCACACCTACCTGCCGGACGTTGCCGCCAACGCCTGGGATGCAGGCGTCGATCGCAGCCTGATCCCGATCTGCCAGGATGGCGACGACTACTACTGCGTCGAAGAAGACGGCACCGTGGTGCTTTGGCAGGCCGAAGAAGAGCTGATCGCCGAAGAGACCTGGGAATCGGTATGGCACTGGGCGCGGGACGTCTGGCTGGAAAGCTGAGTCCTTCGCCCCACCTGGTCAATGCCCCGGCGAATCCTTGTGGTTTTCCAGGGTATCGAGCAAGGCCACCTGCATCCGTGTGTGCACGCGGATGAACCAGCGCCACAGCAGCGCCGCTACGGCGGCCGCGACCACGGCGATCAGGACCAGCAACTTGTTGGTCGGCAGAATACTGGCCGACAAGGCTGCCAACAGCAGGAAAATCACCAGCAGCGAGAGGATCGGGATCACTTCGGAGATCACCCGGCGCACTCGCTGCGTGTGACGGCCCGCCATCTCCGGTTTGACGCCCATTTCCGCCAGCAACATCGACAATGCCTTGAGCTTGCGATACGCGGCAATCAGGAATGGCAGCGACAGCAGCAGTGCCCCGCCCCAGATCAACGCTTTCTGCCAGCTCGGGTCGCCGATCCAGCCTTGCAGGTAAGTGGATATGCCTTCGGCGAAGTACGCGCCGGAAAAGAAGATCGCGATGACCAGCGCGAGGTTGACCCCCACCTGCAGCAAGATCCGCCGAATCATCGAGGCCAGCAATGCCCCCTGGCCTTGCGGCTGGATGCTGCGCAGCCATTCGCCATACATGCCCAATACGCGGCCCAGGCGCTGCGGCATCACGGCCGCCAGCTTGATCGACAGCGGGTCTGCTGCCCGGATCAGGTACGGCGTCATTAACGTCGTGAGCACTGAAACCGCCACGGCCACCGGATAGAGGAAGTTACTGGTGACCTGCAGGGTCATGCCCAGCGAAGCGATGATGAAAGAAAATTCGCCAATCTGTGACAGACCCATGCCGACGCGCAGTGAGGTCCGTCCGTCGTTGCCGGCGATAAAGGCGCCAATGCCGCAGGACAGCATCTTGCCGAGCACCACCGCCAGGGTGATCACGGCAATGGGCCAGGCGTATTGCAGCAGGATCTTCGGGTCGAGCATCAGGCCGATGGCGACGAAAAAAATCGCACTGAACAGGTCGCGAACCGGTTCGATCAGGCGCTCGATTTTCAGCAACTGCCGCGACTCAGCCATGATCGCGCCAATCAGGAACGCACCGAGCACCATGCTGTACTCAAGCTTGACCACCAGCAGGCAGAAGCCAAAACACAGGCCCAGCACGGTGATCAGCAGCATTTCGTTGCTTTCGAACTTGGCCACGTAGGCCAGCAGGCGCGGCACCAGCAGGATGCCGATGACCAGCGCGACGATCATGAACAGCGACAGCTTGCCGACGGTGGAGAACACCTCGCCCGAGCTGACCGTGCCGCTGACCGCGATACTCGACAACAAGGCGATGATGCCGATGCCCAGGATGTCTTCGACGATCAGTACGCCGAATATCAACTGCGCAAAACGCTGGTTTTTCATCTTCAGGTCATTGAGCGCCTTGACGATGATGGTGGTCGAGGAAATGGCCAGGATCGCCCCGAGGAACAGCGAGTCCATTGTGTTCCAATCGAACCAGCGGCCGATTTCGTAGCCGATCCAGATCATCAGGACGATTTCCAGGAACGCCGCGATAAACGCCGTGGCACCGACCTTGAACAGCTTGCGCAGGCTGAACTCCAGGCCCAGGCAGAACATCAGGAAAATCACCCCCAGCTCAGCCAGGGTCTTGATGGTTTCTTCGTCGTGGATCAGGCCGAACGGCGGCGTGTGCGGGCCAATGATGAAGCCCGCCACGATGTAACCCAGCACCACCGGTTGCTTGAAACGATGGAAAAGCACGGTCACCACGCCCGCAACCAACATGATCACTGCCAGATCCTGAATAAAACTGATGGCATGCATGGCGTGGGGCTCCTTGGGGTGACTTGGCGCTTTTCGTGTAGGACTTTTCCCTTTGGTCTGGGCTTTTGCAGGGTAACACCGCGACTACGGGCGCAAAGGCGGTGCAATATATGGAAACAGATCGATTGGGCGTGACGGCGGTCGCCCGCGCGGCGTCCCGATATCTGTTGGTTTGAAAAAACCGCTGAAGCGCCCGCAGAGGTGCGTCCCTCAAACCTTGCCTTGACCCGTGAGAACGCTATGGAACCCGGAAACGCCCAACTGTCGATGACAGTATTGATGACCCCCGACATGGCCAATTTCTCTGGCAACGTGCACGGCGGCACCCTGCTCAAGTACCTCGACGAAGTGGCCTACGCCTGCGCCAGCCGTTATGCCGGCCGCTACGTGGTGACACTGTCGGTGGACCAGGTGATTTTCCGTGAGCCGATCCATGTCGGTGAACTGGTGACCTTCCTTGCATCGGTCAACTACACCGGCAATACCTCCATGGAGGTGGGTATCAAGGTGGTGACCGAGAATATCCGTGAGCGCTCGGTACGCCATACCAACAGCTGCTTCTTCACCATGGTCGCGGTGGATGACCAGCGCAAACCCGCCCCGGTGCCACCGCTGCAACCCGTCAACAGTGAAGACAAGCGCCGTTACATGCAGGCCCAGCAACGTCGCCAGATTCGTCAGGAGCTGGAAAAGCGTTATCAGGAAATCAAGGGCGACGCCTGAAGCAACAAAGATCGCAGGCTGCGATCTTTTTGCCGCAACGCGGTTACAAACTGATCGGAGTCGCCTCGAACCGCACCCGCGGATGGGCGATCCGGTCCTGCGCCCGAACCAGCTCCAATTCATAACTGGCGCTGGCCTGGGTTTCCAGCAACACCTCATGCACCGCCGACGCGGCGAATTCAAACGCCGCCACCAGGCTGTCGCCCAACAGGACGCGAGCCAGGAACAATCCGGACGTCAGGTCGCCAACACCCACCGGCTGACGCGGAAACGCCAGCAGCGGACGCTGCAGATGCCAGCTGCCTTCGGCCGTCACCAGCAACATCTCGAAGACATCGGCCTTTTTGCCCGGGTAGTCCAGGTGCTTGACCAGTACCGCCTTCGGCCCACGTGCCAGCAGCGCACGCGCCATCGCCAGGCAGTCGAACAGTGACTGCGGCTTGCGCCCCGAGAAACTGTCGAGCTCCAGTTGATTGGGGCACATGAAGTCGGCCACGCTGGCGGCCTCCTCCAGCAGGAAATCGCTGACTTCCGCCGGTACGCTGCAGCCCTTCTCCGGATGACCCATCACCGGGTCACACAGGTACAGCGCCTTGGGGTTGATCGATTTAATTCGCTCCAGCCCCGTCAGTATCGCCCTGCCCTGGGCCGCACTGCCGAGATAACCGGACAGCACCGCATCGCAATTACCCAGCTCGCCAATGGCCGCGATACCTTCGACCAGATCGGGAATCTGGTGCGGCGCCAGCACGTCACCGGCCCACTGGCCATATTGGGTGTGATTGGAGAACTGCACGGTATTGAGCGGCCAGACATTCACCCCGACCCGCTGCATCGGGAAAACCGCGGCACTGTTGCCGGCGTGACCGAACACCACGTGGGACTGGATAGCGAGCAGATGGGGCGTACGTTTCATGCGGTGAGTTATCCGTAAAACGATTGAAATTCAAGCCGCGCAGTATGCGACTAAACGCAGCCTGTACGACAGACCGGCGACACAGTTAAGCTGACACTATCTTGTTGGAGCACCCTGTTGATGCTGACCCTTGGAAATATTTTAGTGCTGATGCTGTTCGCCACCGCGGGGGCCTGGCTGTGGCACAACCATGGCTTGCGCGAACACGCACTGGAGCGGGTCAAGCAGCATTGCGCCAAGCTCGGGATCGAGCTGCTGGATGGCAACGTGGCCTTGAAAAAAATCGCGTTCATCAAGGACGCCAATGGTCGGCGACGTTTGGCCCGAGTGTACAACTTCGAATTTACCGTGACCGGCGAAACCCGCCACAACGGTACCATCACCCAGTTCGGCCCACACAGCGCACAGATCGAGCTGGCGCCTTATCCCGTGCCGTTCGACGATACCCCCACGGTGGTGGACGTGGTCAAGCCACGTGCCGAGGTGATCGAGCTGAGCCAGTGGCGTCAGGAACACACCAAGTGGCGGCCTTGAATCAACAGATCCCACGATCCCTGTAGGAGCTGCCGCAGGCTGCGATCTTTTGATCTTCACCCCAACCGACACCCGTCCAGACCTTTTTGCAGCACCTCAACATCCTGCGACTCACTGAAAATAAGCTCAATCCGCGAATCCTGCCGCCATTCACTCATTCTCCATTCCAGCACCGCATTATCCAACGCATTCGCCGACACCCACCCCCCGGCGCTGTGGATAACCAACTTGGCCCGCACCCATTCAAGCCCTGCAAGCCACCGAGCGATCCTGTCAGCATCAAAGACCTGGCTCGGATGCCAGCGCCAGCCAATGCTCCACCCGCCCTCCTGCTCCTGGCTCAGGCAAATCGGCAGCGCCGGATCTGTCCAGATCGCTGGCAACTGTGCCAGCCCCTTGGGCGTCACGAAGTTATCCACACCCGCCACCGCCCGAGCGTCCAGCCCCGGCAATTGGCTCAAAGGCATCGCCGCCTGGTGCGTCCAGTACAACGGGCGCCTCGGCAATTGCGCGGCGAGTTGCTGACGAGCGATCTCATCAAGGTGTTCCGACTTGTTCATCAACAACAGGCCGGCGCTCTCCAGCGCGTCCTGTTGCGCCGCCGGTAGCGGCTTGCCCGCGGCAAGCGCCTGGGCGTCCAGTACCAGAACACAGGGTTGAACGCTCAGGACACCTTGCCACGGTGCTTCCCGCAACTGCCTGAGCAACTGCGCCGGGTGCCCCAGCCCGGACGGCTCGATGAACAGTCGATCCGGTCGCGCCTTGCGCAGCAAACGGCCGAGACCGACCTGAAACGGCGCACCGTTGACGCAACATAAACAGCCCCCGGCCACTTCACCCAGTGCGATACCATCGGCATCACGGGTCAACAACGCGGCATCGATACCGATCTGACCGAACTCGTTGATCAACACCGCCCAGCGCTCGCCAGCGGGACGTTGTGCCAGCAAGTGCCTGATCAGGCTGGTCTTGCCGGCGCCCAATGGCCCGGCGATGACATGGGTGGGTATGTTCTGCAACATGGTCGAAGGTGTCTGAGGAGGTCAGGATGCGGTGGATAGGATGGTCGTTGCTGCTGGCGCTCAATGGCAGCGAGGCGCTGGCCCAGGCGTGCGTGGTCCACAGTCAGGCGGAACGGCTCGACGTGAAAGTCTGCCAGCAGAACCGCAATATTCCAGAAAAACTCTTCGCCGACGGATTCTGCCAGCCAAACCTTGCAGGGCAGAAAGTCGAGGTGCAGTACGTCGACCAATGCCCTGGTGGGGCGTTCGGCGTGTGCAGCAACGCCCAAGTCGCCAATATGCCCTACCAGCAGGATATTCACTATTACGGTGTTGCCACGGATGCGGCGTACTTGAAGCCGTTTTGCGAAACCCGGAGCCAGGGAACCTGGCTCACGCCTTGAGGATCAGGCGGCGTCTTCATGCCAAGGGCCGAACGGATCAGGCAACAAGCCCCAACCCTCTGCGTCCAGCAGCATTTCCTCATCGTTCAGCAGGCAGTCGTCGAGCTCTGCGTTGAGTAGTACGAAATCGATGTTCTGCCCGATGAACACCAGTTCCTGCCGGCAATCGCCGCTGGCAGCTTCCCAGTTCTTCAGGATGGCGGCGCTGCTTTCCGGGTCCTGTGGCCACTGCTCCTTCGGCACGAAACGCCACCAACGCCCGGCAAAACCATAACGCATCATCCCGCCGGCCTGGGACCAGCTGCCGGCCTCCATGTGTTTGCTTGCCAGCCAGAAGAAGCCCTTGGAGCGCAGCAGCCGGCCATTGAGCCATGGACCGTTGATGAAGTTGAAGAACCGCTGCGGATGGAAGGGGCGACGCGAGCGATAGGCAAAGGACGCGATGCCGTATTCGTCGGTTTCAGGCACATGTTCGCCGCGCAACTCCTGCAACCAGCCCGGCGCTTGCGCCGCCCTCTCGAAGTTGAAGCAACCGGTATCGAGGATCTTCTCCAGGGGCACTTCGCCCATGACCATGGGGATGATCTGTGCCTGCGCGTTGAGCCGTTCGAGGATCGCCATCAACTCCTCGCGTTCACGGCGGCTGATCAAGTCGATCTTGCTGATCAGGATGACGTCGGCGAACTCGACCTGCTCGATCAACAGATCGGTGATCGCGCGCTCATCCCCCTCGCCCAGTGTCTCGCCACGGGAAGCCAGGCTTTCGGCGGCCTGGAAGTCGAGCAGGAAATTCATGCCATCGACCACGGTGACCATGGTGTCGAGCCGGGCGATGTCGGAGAGGCTCTGGCCGTTTTCGTCACGGAAAGTGAAGGTCTCCGCCACGGGCAGCGGTTCTGAAATGCCGGTGGATTCGATCAACAGGTAATCGAAACGACCGTCTCGGGCGAGTGCGCCAACCTCCTCCAGCAAGTCTTCGCGCAACGTGCAACAGATGCAGCCGTTGCTCATTTCCACGAGCTTCTCTTCTGCACGATTGAGACTGACATCGCGCTGGACCTCGCTACCGTCTATGTTGATTTCACTCATGTCGTTAACGATAACGGCGACTCTCAGGCCATCTCTATTACGTAATATGTAATTAAGAAGTGTACTTTTTCCAGCACCTAAAAAGCCCGACAGGACTGTCACGGGAAGGCGATTGGGCATCAGGTGTTCCTCACAGGGCCATTCATAAAAAATCTATCGCTGCTCGAATGTTATCATATAACATTACATTAACACTTCAACGATGGATCGACCCCATGAACGCGCTGACTTTGCCGGACATCGCCGCGCAGGCCTCACGCCAAGCCCTGCCACTGGAGTGGGTGGGCATGCGAGGCATTGCTCTTCCTGTTTTGCTCGATGGCAAACTATTGTCTGCAACGGCTGATGCTGGAGTGAGCCTCGATAATGGCGAGGCCCGGGGTATTCACATGTCGCGGCTGTACCTGGCGCTGGAAATGCTTGAGCACGAAACGCTCTCGCCGGATCTGCTGCGGCGAGCTTTGCGCAGCTTCCTGAACAGTCACGAAGGTCTGTCCAACAGCGCTTACCTGAACATTCACACCGATCTGCTGTTGAAAAGACCGGCACTCATCAGTCCATTGGCTGGCTGGAAAAGCTATCCCGTGAGCATAGAAGCACGTTTGAAAAACGCGATGTTCCACGTGGAACTAAAAATAGCCCTGCCTTATTCCTCAACATGCCCTTGTTCAGCCGCGCTATCCCGACAGCTGATTCAACAGCAATTCGTCGATGACTTTGCTGGTCGGGCTTTGCATCGCACCGAGGTACTGGCTTGGCTCGGCTCCGCCGAAGGCATCGTCGCGACACCCCACAGCCAACGCAGCACGGCGCAATTGAGTCTGCGTCTGCACGAGTATCTGGATGAGCTGCCACTGATCGCAGTCATCAACGACGCCGAAGCAGCCCTCGGCACCGCCGTACAAACCGCCGTCAAGCGCGCTGATGAGCAGGCATTCGCCTTGGCAAACGGACAGAACCTGATGTTCTGCGAAGATGCCGCTCGGCGCTTGAACCTGGCCCTGAAACGCTCACCCGGCATCCGCGGCTTCCAGATACGGGTCATCCATGCTGAAAGTCTGCATGCCCACGATGCCGTCGCCGAAAGCCGCTGGAACTGGGAGGCCGCCTGATGCGTTCAGGGGCGTTTCTTTAAGGTATTTACCGTGAACGTGGTGTATACCCATATCGGTCTGGTACGCGACTACAAGGGCCCTGCAGCACGAGTTTCGAATGGACACGACAAACGTCTAGATGACAGCGACCGGGGATGGATCTAAGGTTTATCCGCTACGCATGTGATCGAAGCATTCGAGAACAACAATCATGATCCAGATCACCTTGCCCGATGGTTCAATGCGTGAATACGATCAACCGCTGTCCGTGCATGAGGTTGCCGCAAGTATTGGCCCCGGGCTGGCCAACGCTGCGGTAGCGGGCCGGGTGGACGGCCTGTTGGTGGACTGTGAGTTCATGATTCGGGCCAGTGCCCGGGTCAGCATCGTGACTCCGCAGGAACCCGATGGTCTGGAGATCCTCCGGCGCTCCTGTTCGCTGATGCTGGCAATGGCGGTCAAGCAACTGCACGCCCATGCTCAATTGCGCACCGGCTCGGCGCTGGGTGACGGGTTCTTTTGCGAGTTCAGTGTCGAGCGCCCAATGATGAGCACTGATCTGCCGCTGATCGAAGCGCGCATGCAATCATTGGCAGCGACCAACCATTCGATCCGCCGCAGTCAGAGCCACTCCCCGTCTTCCCCCAATCTGTCGCTGTACCGCCTCGGCGACTCCGACTATTTGACCAGCGGCCCGCATGTCCCGACCACCAGGGTCTTGCAGGCCTTTGCCCTCGATCACATCAACGGCACCTTGCAGCAACGTATCTATGGCACCTGTTGGTCCAGTCACCAGGAGTTGCAGCATTGGCGCCTGCCGGCCCATGTGGTGGTGGTCAGCATGGATGACCGTCAGACAAGCTATGCCCACGCAGTGACCGAACGTTTGCGCCGCAGTGGCGTGCGTGCCCTGGCGGATCTGCGTAACGAAAAGGTGCGCCACAAGATTCGCCATCACAGTCAGACGGTGCCGTACCTGGTGGTGGTCGGTGAAAAGGAAAGGGTTGGCGGATATGTCAGCGTGCGCAATCGCAACGGGGAGGATTTTGGCAGGATGAAGGTTGAGGCAGTGTGTGAGTGGCTGGGTCAGCCGGGAATTGCTGGTGCCTGAACGAACGTCTTCGCGGGCAAGCCTCGCTCCTACAAGGCCAGGCTTGCCCGATAACGTTTAGGCCCGTGGCTTCACAGTCCCGCAGTCCTGACCCAACCAGACCGCGCGGGTATCGAGGCTACCCTTCTGCTGGATGCCGGTGGCGTTGAACGTACCATTGACCTTGGTGGTGAACTCGCGATCGCTGAGGAACGTGGCAACACCTGCGCCCTGGGCTTTCGGACAGCTGAAACGGAATTTCCACTGGTTGCCGGTGCGCTCGGTGATTTGCTGGGTGCAGCCCGATTGCGGGTCCGTCAGGGGAATGTTGTCGCTCTTGACCTGCTCTGGCGTCAGGCACGCCCGAATCCCTTTGCCGCCCATGGTGATGCCCTGTTTCTCCAGCTGCGCGCGTTGTTCAGGGGTCATCTGGCTTTGAATCTGGCCAAGGATCAGTTGCAGATCCGGCAGGTTCTGGTCATCGACTTTCATGTTGCTCGAGGTCAATTCCCACAAACCTGGCTGCAGCATCTGCGCCTGAGCCGCCACAGGAAGTACCAAACCAAATGCCATGGCCAAACCCAGCAGACGAACGTTCATCGAGTAACTCCTGATCAGTAGTGGCCGTTAGACGTCGCCGGCGGGCTTCGGTTCATGGGCCAATTAAATAGCGACATTCTGCACGGAACATGGTCTGTTAAGCATTGAATCTTCAGGAGCAAGGCTGCCCCCATGGATTATTTTGGACCGCATGTTTTTGGCTACGTCATCGCCCTGTTGCACTCATTGGGCTTGATTGCGGCAATCCACGCCGTATTGACCGTCCGCACCGCCCAAGGCTCGATTGCCTGGGCCTTGTCATTGTTGTTCATGCCCTACCTGACACTCATCCCCTATCTGGTATTCGGCCGCAGCTCCTTCGACGCTTATATCAAGGCACGGCGCCAAGCCAACGAGGAGATGCGCAAGGCTGTCTCTGAACTCAACTGGCGGCCATGGGTGGAGGAAGCCCTCACCGCCCGCGCTTCCAGCGCCTACGCATCGCTAAGGGCGATGCCGAAGCTGGGACGCATGCCCTGCCTGGCAAACAATGAAGTGCACTTGCTGATCAATGGCCAGGCGACCTTCGAGGCGATTTTCCACGCCATCAGCCAGGCCAGAGAAGCTGTGCTGGTCCAGTTCTTCATCATCCACGATGACCGCCTGGGCCGACGCCTGCGCGACCTGCTGCTGCAAAAAGCCAGCGAAGGCGTGTCGATTTACCTGCTCTACGACCGTATCGGCAGCCACTCCCTGCCCCATGGTTATGTCCAGTCGCTGCGCGATGGCGGCGTTGCGGTCAAAGCCTTCGCCACCCGCAGCGGCTGGCTCAATCGCTTCCAGGTCAACTTTCGCAACCACCGCAAGATCGTGGTCGTCGACGGCATTCTTGGCTTTGTCGGTGGCCACAACGTAGGCGACGAATACATGGGCGAGAAACCACCCCTGGCACCGTGGCGCGATACCCATGTGCAGGTACGGGGGCCGGTGGTGGCCTGCATGCAGGAGTCCTTCGCCGAAGACTGGTTCTGGGCGGCCCGGGAATTACCACAGCTGATTCTCCCGGAGGTGTATCCGGACGACGGAGTGCTTTGCCAAATGCTCGCCAGCGGCCCGGCGGACGCCTACGAAACCTGCTCGCTGTTCTTCGTCGAAGCGATCCATGCAGCGACCGAACGCGTGTGGATCACCAGCCCTTATTTCATCCCCGACGAAGCGGTCCTCGCGGCGTTGCGCCTGGCGGTCTTGCGCGGCGTCGATGTGCGGATCCTGCTGCCGTCGCGGCCCGACCACCGCATTGTCTACGCCGCTTCCAGCCTCTATGCCTTCGAAGCCGTGCGCGCGGGTGTGCGGGTGTTCCGCTACCAACCCGGGTTCCTGCATCAGAAAGTGGTGCTGATCGACAGCGAAATCAGCGCCATTGGCAGCGCCAACATGGACAACCGTTCGTTTCGCTTGAATTTCGAAGTGATGCTGCTGACGGTCGACAGGGCGTTTGCCGCACAGGTGGAGCAGATGCTCAATGACGACTTCGACCTGGCACACGAAATCGCCAAGGATGAAGGCCGGGAGACCCGCCGCTTGCAGCAGGTCGGCATGCGGGTCGCCCGGCTTATTTCACCCATCCTCTAGGGATTGTAGATATCGTCTCGCGTCCACGGCAGCTCATGGCTGCCATCGGCGTGGGCCTTCACCGCGAGAATCTGGTGCAGGTTGATCCAGCCACGGGCGAAGGCGTAGGCACAGCCGGCCAGGTACAGGCGCCAGATACGCAAGGCTTGATCAGGCACCAGTTTCGAAGCGGCCTCAAGGTTGTCTTCCAGGTGTTCGCTCCAGTGATCCAGGGTCCGCGCGTAATGCAGGCGCAAACTCTCGACGTCGACGATTTCCAGCCCTGCTTCGCTGATCTCGGCAGAGATCATCGACAGGTGCGGCAGCTCGCCGTTGGGGAACACGTATTTCTCGATGAACTCACCCGCACCGCGCCCAACGGGACGCCCATCGGTGTGCTTGGCGGTGATCCCGTGGTTCATCACCAGGCCGCCCTCTTTCACCGCGCCGAACAGGGTTTTGCAGTACTCGGCCAGGTTCGCATGACCGACGTGTTCGAACATGCCGACGCTGACCACCTTGTCGAAGCGCCCGTCCTGAGGCAGGTCGCGGTAGTCGAGTAACTGCAGCTCGACCAGGTCCTCCAGGCCTTCCTCTTTAACACGCTCACGTGCCAGGTCCAGTTGCGCTTTACTGAGGGTAATCCCGAAAACTTTCGCACCGAATTCACGAGCCGCATACCGCGCCAACCCGCCCCACCCGCAACCGACATCCAGCAAATACTCGCCAGGTTGCAGCCGCAACTTGCGACACAGGTGGCGGAATTTTGCTTGCTGGGCTTGCTCAAGGGTTTCGCTGCCGGTCTCGAAATAGGCGCAGGAATAGGCCATGTCGCTGTCGAGCCACAGCTGATAAAACGCGTTGGACAGGTCGTAGTGGTAGGAAATCGCCTTGGCATCCGTCTCCTTGTCGTGGGCGGTGCGCACAGGCTGGCTGTCGAGATCACCGAGCAATGCATGACTCCACTCATCACAGACGCGGATCACGTCACTGATGGAACCTTCCAGCTCGAGTTTGCCCTCGACGAACGCCGCCCCGAGCGCGTCCAGGCTAGGGTGGGTGAACTGGGAAACCATTTGTGGGTCCTTGACCACAATTGTGACACTGGGCGTCGGCCCCAGATTGAATTCGTGGCCGTCCCAGAGTCGCAGGCGTAACGGTAACTGCAGATTCTGTAAGGCCGGTGGAAGTTGCGCGAGCATGGAAAATCCCCCTTGTTTCAGACGTCTGCTGTGAGATTAGTCCATCCTTGAAAAATAGCTGGCTATCGATTGGATAGCGGTCCCCTATGAGTCCAAGACTGGCCTGAATTCACAGAAATGACCGCTCTCACCTAAAGTGACTGCAAATCCGGCGTACAGTTCTGAATTTCTCAGAACCCGTCCTTGAGCTTGAGCAAAGGCTCCTGAAAGCGCAGTAAACGCCCGGCATTACCCAACACCAACAACGTACTGAGGTTATGCAGCAACGCCGCGATCATCGCACCGGCTGCCCCGAGCCAGCCAAACGCCGCGAAAGCCACGATTGCCAAGGTCCAGCCCAGACCGATGATCACGTTGACTTGCAAGGTCTGACGACACTGACGACTCAAGCGCACGCAGGTGCCGAGGCGACGCAGGTCGCTGCCTATCAACACGATATCTGCGGAAGCCAGCGCGATGTCTGCCCCGCCCGCGCCCATCGCCACACCAACAACGCCAGCCTTGAGCGCCAGGGAATCGTTGATGCCATCGCCCACCACCATGGGACGAAAACCGTTACTGATTTCTTTCAGCACGCGATTCAGTTTGTCCTCGGGCATGGCCTGCGCCTCGACTTCACTGATGCCGACATCCCGGGCGAGCGCGTGAGCAACGCTGTGCCGGTCGCCGGTGAGTAACAGCTGGCGACCCAAGCCAAGGTCCCTGAGCTCGCCCAAGGCAAACTTCGCTTCGGGTTTGACGCTGTCGGCCAACAACAGCCAGGCGAGAAACTCACCGTTGAGCGCCAGCCCGGCAATGGGGCCGTCGTGCCCAGGGACGTCTGAGGTCGTTATACCCAACTGGGCGAACAACTCCGGCCGCCCAAGCGCGGCCTCGCCTTGCTCCGTCATGGCCACCACCCCCAGCCCCTGACGCTCGTGAATATCCGCCAGCGGCAGAAAATGCTCTGGTGTCACCAGCCAGGACAGCGCCCGGCTGACCGGGTGACTGCTGGCGGAACCGAGGCTGGCGGCGAGTTTCAGGACGTGGTTGCGATCCGCCAACGGGCTGTCGATGGATTGCAGGCGCAAGGTGCCAAAGGTCAGTGTTCCGGTCTTGTCGACCACCAGCGATGTCAGATCTGCCAGCTCCTCGAGAAACGCCGAGCTGCGAATCAGAATGCCGTGTCGCGCTGCCACCGCTACCCCGGCAATGGCCGTTGCGGGTGCCGACAACACCAACGCACAAGGACAGGCAGCCACCAACACTGCGAGCATGGCTTGGGCATCGTTGGTGATGAACCAGGTAACAGCGGCCAATAGCAACACCAGCACCAGATAGCTGCCAGCGTAACGCTCCAGCAACCGGGTGATCGGCGGCTTGGATCGCTCGGCGTTCTGCATCAGCGCGATCACTTTGCCGAGGGTCGATTCGTCGCCGGTTCGAGTCACTTCAATGCGCAGCAGGCCGTCGAGATTGATCGCCCCACCAAATACGGCCATGCCGATGCCCGCCTCCATCGGCACTGACTCGCCGGTAATGGATGCGGTGTCCAGGCTCGCCTGGCCGGACAACACCCGGCCATCCGCCGGTACCCGATCACCCGCTCGGACTTCCACCCGATCGCCCGCCCTCAGCGTAGCGTTGTCGACCTCGACGACGGAGCCGTCAGCCTGAACCTTGCGCGCGTGGCTGCGTGTCAGTTTGCCGAGGGCATGAATGGCTTCCTGGGAACCGATCACGCTGCGCTCTTCCAGCACATGGCCGAAGATCATGATGATCGGCAGCAATGCTGCAGTCAGCAAATCGCCTGTCGCCCACGCGCCGAGCATGGCCAAGGCGATCAATTGATCGGTGATGCCGTGCAGACTCGGATACCGCAAGCTGTACCAGGCCGAACGCATCACGGGCACGGCCACCAGCACGGAAGCAAAACCCAGCAGCAATTGACTGACCCCGGTCTGGTCCGGCGACAGCCAGCGCCATACGAGGCCCAGCGTGAGCAAGCCGAGTGCGAGCATGGCCAGGGTCAGTTGGCGCGCGGCGCTACGTTGTTCTGCAGAGGACAACAGGCTCGGTGCAGCGGCGGATTGAGCGGTCATTGTGCAGCTCCCTGGATGATCAGGCGGGAATCGTCTTTCGGATCAACCGTGGTGACTGAGCCGGCCTGACCGAGAATTTTCGGCATCCGCTCGCGGTAGATTCGCAGCAACATTTGCGGGTCCACACCCGTTTGTTGCGTGCTGGCCAGACTCGTCACCGTGGCGGTATCGGCAGACGCTTTCGCCAGCCGTTCACTCGCCTGGGCGTGGGCGACTTGCAGTGTGCGGTCGGCTTGCTCGTTGGCGGCCTGGATCAGCTTCTCGACTTCAGTGCGCGCGTTGGCCACGGCTTTGTCGGCTTGCTGGCTGGCGGTCAGTACGGCGTTGAAGGCGTTGACTGCAGGACCCGGCAGACTCGATTGCACATCGACCCGCGCCACTTCGATCCCCAGCCCCTGCCCCGTCGCAGCCAATTGCGCGAGGCGTTGGTTGATGCCTTGTACCAAGTCACCCCGCAAACGCTCGCGCCTTTCGGCTGCCTGATTATCAGCACCGATCAACTCCGGTCGTGCGACCAGGATAGTGTCCAGATCTCTTGCAGCGGTGAGCGCCACGGCGCAGCGGGTCACCAAACGATCCAGGGCCGGCAGCACATGCTCGCCTTGAAGCACGAAGGCATAGGGCTGCGTGACTTTGTAGAAAACCCGTACATCCAGTTGCACCACACCGGCATCCCCCGTCAGCAAATAACCGGAACCTGCCAGTGCATCACTGATCGGCGTGGCAAAACTGGCCACGCGATCCGCCTGCAAGGCGGCGTCAGTGCGCAGCAGGTTTTCCACCCGACGCTCGATTACCCGATCCGCCGCCGGCAACAAAACCACCTGTTCAAACGGTTGCGGCCAAGCCAAAAGCAAACCGGCATTCTGGATGCGATCCAGCGAGCCGAAGTGCAAAACCACCGCGCGATTCTGTGGATCAATCTGCCGCACATTGGAAAACGCCCACACCAAAGCGGCCAACACCGTTACCGCATACAGGGCGAGAAACGCCAAGCGTCCGGCCTGAATCCACGGGCTGCTCACCTCAATTGTTCCACGTGGAACCAAATTCATGGCTTCGATCCGGGTTTGTTTTCGAGCGTAGGCGGACCTTCAACCAACGCGCGGAAAGGCGCGGCGTCGGTACGCAGGATCAATTTCGTCCCCGGCGTGACCACGGTGCCAAGGGTGTCGAGCGAGCGCAGCAGGTTGTAAAGCTCTGGTGAGCTGGCGTAGGCGCGACCATAAATCTGCGCAGCTTCGACCCGGGATTGCGCCTCGATGTCAGCCGCCTTCACCGTGGCATCGGCCTGGATGATTCGCGCATCACGTTCAGCGGCAGAGCGAATTTGCGCCGCTTCGCGCTTGCCGATGGCGGTGCGTTCAGTGGCGATGGTTTCACGCTCGGCACGCATGCGATCGACCGTCGCCGTGAGCGTGACCGATGGCAAGGTCAAGCGCTCGATGCCCACTTGCAGCACTCGCACGCCATAGGTGGCCAGCAACTGCTGATCAATCTGCTTACGCAACTGCGCTTCGAAATCGGCGATGTGCACCTGATTGGCGTCGGTGTTCACAAGGTTAGCCAGATCGAAACTGCTGGCCGTCGTTTCCAGGGCCGAGCCAACGAAGGTGCGGATCTGCCGTGCCGCTTCGTCCGGCTGGTTTTGCACGGCGCGCATGAAGCGCTGCACATTGTCCGGATCACCTTGCACCTGCCAGGCCACGTAAGCCTGAACGATGATGCGCAAACCATCGCGCGTACCCACATCCTGTAAACCACTGGACGTCGTGCGCAAACGAAGATCCACAGGGATCGCTGCTTCGAACGGCGCCGGCCAGCGCCAGCCAAGGCCCGGTTCCAGCAACACTCGCGAGGGGTTGCCGAAACGCGTTATGACCGTGGCTTCCCCCGATCGCACCTGCACCAGGCTCGCGGCCGCCACGGCAAACGCCACCAATAAAACTGCCCAGCCCATGCGTCGCCAAGGGAATGGGCCGGCTTCCTGTGGATCGCCGTGGTGGTGATGGTGATGACCGTGGTGATGTCCGCCATGGCCGTGATCGTGGCCACTGTGATCGTGATCATGAGTAGGTAGCTGGCTCAATGGGCGGCTCCTGGCTGAGCAGTTTTACGCGACAGCGCAGGGTCTGCCGGCAACGTGAACGTACGGAGATCGATGGTCGGCGCATTGTTGTTGCCGCCCAGGCGATGATCGAGGACCAACAGCCTGGCATTGGTCAGGCCCTGGGAAAGTTGACTGAGGTATTGCTCCAGCACGAAGGCCTGGCCGGCATTCGCATAGGCCTTTTGTTCGGCGGTAAATTTCAGGTCGGTGGCTTTGGCCGTCGCGTTGATTTCATGGGCAGTCGCCATGGCCTGGTCTCGGGCAATGCTCGCTTGCAACTGCGCCTGGTGGGTGGCCTCGGCGGCAGCTCCACGTTCACGGGCGATCAAGGCCTGCGCGCCGATCTGCGCTGCTTGCACACCGTGATAGGCATTGGCGGCCCCCGCAGGGGGATGAATGGCTTCGACTACCGTGGCGAGAATTTCCACACCGCTGTCGAGTTTTTCCAGGTCGGCCTGAACGGCACGGCCAATCTCTTCGGCCAGCCCTACCCGATCCTCACCGAGCAAACCGTCGAGGGTGCGTGAGGCAAAGTCGTGGACCAGAATGCGGCTGGCGGTACTGCGAATCAGCGTGGGCACATCTGCGCTGTTGTAGGTCGCCGCCAATGCCGCCTGATCACTCAAACCGATGCGATAAACAAAACGCACGTCCATGTTGACGATCTGGAAGCTCTGCTTGTCGGCACGGCTGCTGGCAATCACCTGGGATTTGTCATTCACATGGCTGGCGTCCCACAACCGGTTGGCGGTCATTGGTGCCGGGCCGTCGGCGGGGTCTGCCTGCACCGGTACCGACGTTTCCCCGACACTGGTGGCCAACTCGTGAACCACTCCGTTTTCGACAGCCAACACCCGGCCCAACGGCCACGGTAAACCTGCGTGCAAACCTGGCCCCAACACGGTTACCGGTTTGCCGAAGCGCTCGTAGATACCCCGCCCTTGCAGCGGTATTTCGTGGACACCGGTCAGTGACCAACCGACGAAGGCCACGACGCCCAGCACAGGTATAAATGCCCGGCGCATGTAAGTGAAAGCCCAGACCTGCCGAAGGTCGATGCCGAAGCGATGGTGCAATTCGTGTTGCAGCGCCAGCAACGGCTGCGGCGGCCAGCGCAACAAGTCGGCGCCAAAACTACGCGCCAGCAAAGGAGGTTCCAATTGTTCGCGGTGAGGGCTGAACAGTGACAGCACGGCACGCAGCAGTAACTCGAAGGCAACGAACCCCGGCAGCAGGCCGATCAGTACCACCAGGCGCACCGGCCAAACCGACGTTTCCTTGACGAAAAACAGGCATGCCGCGCCCAGTACCAGGCTGATGATGACCATGCGAGTCAGTTGCGCCAAGGTGCCTGCCTCGGGCCATTGAGCGCCGTTTTCCTGAGCCAGCTGACGCTCCAGAACCAGCAAACCAAAGGCCAGCGTTAACGCCACGGTCGCACCGATAGTGGCCGACACTCCCAGCGCCGCGGGCGGCAAATCAAGGTTCCATGCCAGTTCGACGCACAGCAATGCCAGCAACGCCCAACCACCCAGCCACAGCGTCGGGGCACCGATTTTCCTGAGTAGCATCAGCCAACGCTGACTGAAATCCTCCAGCAGCCGTTCGTACCAGCCCTCAGGAACTTCAGCCTCATCAGCGTCGGCCACCGGTGCCAAGGGATTCATCGCGCGCGCACGCCATTGCGTTACCCACCAGGCGGATTGCAAGCCAGCGACCAATACCAGCAACGCCGCGCTCTGATTGAACAACAAAGCAGGCCAAAGGGTTTGCGGCGCAAACAACCCGATAAAAAAACCCAGCACCAGGCCCAGAGCCGCGAGCGCACCCAGGCCGATGGCGAATCGGCGCAATCGTTGCCCTTGAAAAACCGCCTGCTGAAAGCGCGGCAGCCTGGCTACCTGCGCTCCATCATCACCCTCTTCGAGATCGACTTGCATATCACCCCAGTGTTTATCTTTGCCCCATCTAGTTACGATATAACAGTACTGGTGAAATTTTCGTACTCAAGTCGCCCTATCTAAAGATGCATTACCTGTCGCTAGGCTGAAGCCTTGACCGAAATGCATCGGAAGGCTCATATTACGCTCGTAATATTATTCAAAGACTACTTTTATCCCTCCCCAAACCGCTTTTAATCCAGGAGTACATCCATGAGCACTTATGACGTCGTGATACTCGGTGGTGGTCCCGGTGGCTACAACGCAGCGATCCGTGCGGGCCAACTGGGATTGAAGGCAGCCTGCGTAGAAGGACGCGCCACGCTCGGCGGCACCTGCCTGAACGTCGGTTGCATGCCCTCCAAGGCTTTGCTGCACGCGTCTGAACTCTACGATGCGGCCATGGGTGCGGAATTCGCCAACCTGGGTATCGAGGTCAAACCCACGCTCAATCTCGCCCAGATGATGAAACAGAAAGATGAAAGCGTGACCGGGCTGACCAAGGGCATCGAGTTTCTCTTTCGCAAAAACAAGGTCGACTGGATCAAGGGCTGGGGGCACATCGACGGGCCGGGCAAAGTCACCGTGACGGACAGCGCCGGGGGCAAGACCGAACTGAGCTGCAAAGACATCATCATCGCCACCGGCTCCGAACCCACTCCCCTGCCCGGCGTGGACATCGATAACCAACGCATCCTCGATTCCACCGGCGCACTGTCACTGACGCAAGTACCGAAACACCTGGTGGTGATCGGCGCCGGGGTGATCGGCCTGGAGCTGGGTTCGGTCTGGCGGCGCCTGGGGGCGCAAGTGACCGTGGTCGAATACCTTGATCGGATCTGCCCGGGGGTGGACGGCGAAGCAGGCAAGACCCTGCAACGTTCATTGAGCAAGCAAGGCATAAGTTTCAAGTTGAGTTCAAAAGTGACCAGCGCCACAACCTCTGTCACCGGTGTTCAGCTCAGCATCGAGCCCGCAGCGGGCGGTACCGCCGAATCGCTGGAAGCCGATTACGTACTGGTGGCGATCGGACGCCGGCCTTATACACAAGGCCTGGGGCTGGAGAACGTCGGTCTCGCCACGGACAAACGCGGCATGCTCGCCAACAAGGGGCATCGCACCGAAGCCGCGGGTGTCTGGGTAATTGGCGACGTGACGTCCGGCCCGATGCTCGCGCACAAGGCTGAAGACGAAGCCATGGCCTGCATCGAGCAGATCGTCGGCAAGGCCGGCGAGGTCAATTACGACTTGATTCCCAACGTGATCTACACCAAACCCGAGCTGGCCAGCGTCGGCAAGACCGAAGAGCAACTGAAGGCCGAAGGCCGTGCCTTCAAGGTCGGCAAGTTTCCCTTTACCGCCAATAGCCGGGCGAAGATCAATCACGAAACCGAAGGCTTCGCCAAAGTGTTGGCCGATGAGCGTACCGACGAAGTGCTCGGTGTGCACCTTGTGGGGCCGAGCGTCAGTGAAATGATTGGCGAATATTGCGTGGCCATGGAGTTCAGCGCGTCCGCCGAAGACATTGCCCTGACCTGTCATCCACACCCAACCCGGTCCGAAGCCTTGCGTCAGGCGGCGATGAATGTAGAGGGGATGGCGACGCAGATGTAAGCCTGGAGATTGGCGGCGATCGATCTATCGCCATCGTCGGAACGCCGCCCGGAGCAAGTTCACTCCTACAGGGGATTTGTGATCGCCACAGATCCAACGTGGGAGCGGGCTTGCTCGCGAAGAGGTCACTCCGATCTAAAGCGGTAAATGTCCTAACGGCAGCGCCCCCGGTGTTTTAACCGTATGGATCGCAAAGTTGCTGCGGATATCGCTCACACCCGGCAGCGTCAACAAACACCCGGTGAGAAATCGGTCGTAGGCGCGTAGATCCGGTACCACCACCTGCAGAAGAAAATCCGATTCCCCCGACACCAGAAACGCCGAAACAACTTCCGGCAACGCGGTCACCGCAAGGCGAAAGGCTTCGGCCTGCTCGTCGTTATGGCGCTCGACTTTCACCCCGACGAACACGGTCAGCCCGAGCCCGACTTCATCCCGATCCAGACTGGCCTGATAGCCACGAATCACGCCGGCCTCTTCCAGCATCCGCACCCGTCGCAAACAGGGTGAGGCAGACAGACCGATTTCTTCAGCCAGTTGCACATTGCTCAGGCGACCGTCCCGTTGCAGCGCGGCGAGAATCTTGCGGTCGTAGGCGTCCAGTTTCATCGTTTGGCAGATCCCGCTGGTTGAGCTGTGATTTATTGGCAGGTTATGCCAAAACTGGCCGCGTTAGAAGCAAACTACGCAAGCACATGCCCTGCTCTCCGCCCCTAGACTGGCGCTACTGAATCGACAACGAACAGGGGTGCAACATGGCGGGACTGTGGCTGTTTTTCATGGCGCTGGCAGTGGTCTATCTGTTACCGGGACCGGACATGATCCTGCTGCTGCAAACAGGCGCCCGTCAGGGCAAAGGTGCCGCGTTGGCCACGGCGGTCGGCCTGGGTATCGCCCGCGGTTGTCATGTGGTGCTGGCGGCTTTGGGGTTGGCGACATTGTTCAAGGCAGCGCCCTGGACCTTTGACCTGGTGCGCCTGGTCGGTGCGGCCTACCTGCTATGGATCGGTATCCAATGTCTGCGCACGACGATGTTGCCTAGCCTGAACGGTCCAGGTGCGACGGATGAAAAACCACGCTGGGGCGAAGCGATCCGTCGCGGCCTGCTGACCAATCTGCTCAACCCCAAGGCGTTGCTGTTTTGCTCGGTGTTGTTGCCGCAGTTCATCGATCCACTCAACGGGCCGGTACTCGCACAATTTGCGGTACTGGGTCTGGTGTTGGTCGGTGTCGGTTTGCTGTTCGACAGTGCCTACGCATTGACCGGTGCCGCGCTGGGTCGTTGGCTGCAACGCAACCCCGGCGCCCAGCGCCTGCAACAATGGCTGTTCGGTAGCCTGTTGATCGGTTTCGCCGTGCGGCTGACCTTTGTTCAACAGGCTTGAACCTTATTGCGCCTTGCGGCGGCGGATGATCAGCAGCAGCGCCACTGCCGTTACTCCAATTACGCCACCGTATTGCAAAGGTTTTTTGTAGGGACGCAGCACCGCACGCACGGAATCTGTCGCTTGGGTGACATAGCGCTTGTCAGCGTTCGGGAAGTCGGGATAAGGGCAATGATGTCCAAAGCCAGCCGCCCAGCTCACATAGGGACCTTCCTTCACATAGCGTTGATAGAAAGCCCTCTGCTCTTCAGGGCTGGAGTTCCACGACGATGCAGCACACAGCACGGCTGCAAAAGCCTGGCTGGTATGAGGCAGGTGGTCGGCGGCGCGACTGGCCAATGCGGTGGCAACAAATCGATAGTGGTAGCGTTGATCGGGCTGTGCAGCGCTCGCTTGCTGGCGACGGACTTCATCCTCGGTCACCACAGGGCCAACCTTCAGCTCACTAACGGCAAGACTGTAATTGCCGTCGAAGGTCGCATAATCAGGCGCCATCTCGTAGCCCAGCAGCGCCATGCCATCGTAGCGAGCCACTGTTGCTGCGTGGAAGTAGGCGAACGCCCTTTTACTCGGCCACCATTTGGACTCGGCATCGTTGCGTAGCTGCCCGTACCACGTGGCCTTTTGTTGTAACTCGACGCTGTCGAAGTAAGGCGCTGCTTCGTCATATCGCTCTTCGCGCAACAATCGTCGCCCAAGCAGATTGCGCAGCTTCGCCGCCACCGGCAATGGCACATAGTTATCGCGGTCCTGCTGGCTCAGCGCTGGCGGCGCCGGTACCTGGGTGTCGACGTATTGCTTGAGCTCATCCACCGTCAGCACTCGCTCGGCAACGGTGGCCGCGTCCAGCCAATAGATGTCCTGGCTGCGATACAACTGATCGAACGCTTGCAGATAATCCCCGCGTTGCAGCGCAAGAATCGCGCTTTCGCCCTCGACGCGGCACTTGGGCTGGAGTGTTTCGTAATCGTAGTCCGGCGTTCTGCGATCGCCCCAGGTTTCATTCTGCGGGAAGGCCTGGGCGGCCTTGGCATAGGCAGCGGCTGCAGCGGCTTTATCGCCTGCGCGCACCGCCAGTTTTGCCCGCAGCCACCAAGCCAGCCCGCCCTCCCCGGCATGTTCAAGGAAGGCCTGGGCGCTGGCGTAATCACCTTGTTGATAGTTCATTACCGCCAGGCGATCGGCGTTATCGAGGCTACCGCGCGTGCTGTTTTGCAGCAGTTTGATCAGTTTCAGCTCGTTCGGCGGTTGATCACCGAATGACCATCCGAGTCGGCTGATCAACGACGCCGTCACCAGCTGTTGCACCGGTTTGCCCTTGAGCAATCCGACCAGTTGATCCTCCGGCATCGCCGCCAGATCGGCCATCAACAGCTTCAACGAGGTGTAACCCACTGCCGAACCCAGAAGGTTTTGCGTGGCATAGAGTTCGATGGCGCGATTCCAGTCACCGACCGTGCGAGCCACTCGGGCCTCTTCGCCGAGGCTGGCGACGCCTAGTTCGAGGGGGTCGCTGAAGCCATCGATGCTCAGCTGACGCGTTTGCTCAAAGGCTTTTCGGGATTGATCCAGCAGGTCCGGAGCAGCATCAGCCTGCGAACTGATGGCAAACAACGCGCGACCCAGTGAGTAGGCAGCCCAGGTACTGCGCAAGCGCCGTTGATCTGCGGGCAGCGCCAGCACCTGACGGAAGTATTCGGCGGCCAGCGTATGATCGCCGGCATTGAAGGCCACCGCGCCCGCCAGATAGAACCTGAGTTCGGCGGGCAGGCTCGCGCCCTGTGCTTCAACCTGACGGGCATCGGCCAGACCACGCAATTGTTTCACCAGCGCCTGCTGTTCATTCGTCAAACCCGTCTGCTCGGCCTGATCACGCTGCTCGGCATGTTCGGAGACTTCACCATAAGACTGGCCCGGGACAAGGGTGGCTACCGTGACAGGCTTGAGACCGGCAATCGCATGACCGAGGCGACTCACCTCGAAACGGAAATTGCCTTCCGGCAACTCCGCCAGGGATTGACCTCGATTGTCCAGCAACCGCATGGGGAAATCCGGCCCGCACGCCATGGCCGCCAATGGCAGGCTGAGGCTCAGACTGAGCAGATGACGGGGCCAGTTACGGGTGAACATTCGAAGCTCCTTGATCAATTTTTTCGCAGCGTGCCCAACCAATGGCGCGCTGCCCACCAGCCGCAATCCGACCTTCGCGCAGGCGGGTGAAGGTAAGCAGATTCGGGTCTTGTTGCAACGTATACCCGGCTAGCGCATCGGCCCCCTCGCAACCCTCTACCGCCAGGGTCACGCGCTCGGGCCAGGCGCTGTCGAGGTTGCCTTCATTGCTGATAGCGATGTCAAAGAGGCGTTCGTGCTGCGTGAGGTTGAGCGCCAGATGACTGCTAAGGACCTCGCCACGGGACACCGCGCGCAAGGTTGACAGGCTCCAGGCTCGACGGTCGTTGGCCAAAGGCAGGCGGAACCAGATCAGACCGGCCAGATGCGCCGGCGGATCCGCGCGCAACAGGGCAGCAAGTTTGCTCAATTGCAGTGGATCAGCCAACAACTCCTGACGCTGGCCGTTGCTTTCAATTGTTACTTCGCTTTCCACGACGGGCGCACCATCCACACTCGGCAACAACGCTACCCCGTAAGCCGGCAGGGCCAGAAAAAAAGGTTTCGAGGTGATGCGGCTCCAGGCCATTGCCCATTGTCGAGCGCGGTCGGGATCAAACAAGCCGCGGCGGGGATCGCTCACGGCATGTACCTGCAACACACTGCTATCGACGGTGGATAACAAGGCCGGCAACTCTGGACTGTCGAGCCACGCTGGCAATGCAGTGATGCTCAAGGCCATGGACGGCGGTAGAACAGAATGCAGGTGCACAAGAAATTCACGATAGTCAGCTAGCCGGGCATTACCCGCATCGTGGTCGATTTCCACGCCGGCGAGGGCCAACCCCTGCCCCTGCCAATCGCTGATCAGTTGCTGGATCTGTTGCGTGACCTCGTTCTGGTTCAGCGACTGGAGCTGGCCATCAAGGCGAATTACTGCAATCAACGACCGGCCATCACGCTTGAGCAGTGCCGGATCGATCCGCGCCCGACTCCAGCCTGCCTGAGGGAATGCCTGTAATGCCAGCACTCGCAAGGTGGAAAAATCGGCGCGACTGTCCTGCAACGCCGCTTCGTGCGCGGAGGTCCATTGTCGTTGCCAGACATAGAGTTGTTGATCGAGTGGCGGTGCGTCCTGCTGTTCGCAACCACCGAGCAGCGCCAGCGTCATCAGTGAGACGATCACGCGAGTGAGGAAAACCATGAGAAAACGCCTGTCCCTGAAATGCACAAAGGGCCTTCTCGGCCCTTTTTCGTTCTGCCCCTACCCTACTCAGCCATCGATCTGCAGGCAATGGTTTCCGTGATGATCCCTCAGAGGTCCAGGACCAAAGGCTGCGTGCCCTGAGCCGGCACTGCGCAACAGATCAGCACCTCACCTTCATCCGGGACCTCCGCTGGGGGCTGTGGATAGTTGACCTGGCCACTGATCAACCGGGTCTTGCAGGTCCCGCAAGAGCCGCCACGGCAACTGAATTCCGGATGCAATCCGCGGCTTTCCGCCAGCTCCAGCAGACTGCCACCGTCCGGTTGCCAGCGAGCCTCCTTGGCCGAGCGCTGGAACACCACCGGCACCGAGGTGGTGGCCGCTGGCGGTTGTTCGATGACTACGGCGTCAGGGTCGGGCCGACGGCGTAACGTTGAGGGACCGAAGGTTTCGGCATGAATTCTGGCGTCGCGAATATCCAGTTCGCGCAGGGCGTCATACATCGCCTGGGTAAAACTGCCGGGGCCGCAGAGGACAAAATCCAGCTGATCGTAGTCCTCGACCTCAAGCAATTCCGAGAGCCGTGGAACATCGATACGTCCCGTCAAATCGAAATCTTCGCCCTCCCGAGCCTCCGGCTCCGGTTGACTGAGCAGGCGCACTACCCTGACCGCGTCGCCGGCATCCTCGAGCAAGCGGTTCACCTCTGGACGAAACGGTTGATCGGCCAGCGTGCGCGAACTCTGGAAGAACCAGGTCGGGCGGATACGGCGGGTGCGCAAGCCTTGGTAGACCACCTCACGCAACATCGACAGCAGCGGCGTAATTCCCACGCCCGCAGCCAACAACACCAACGGCCGACGTTCATGGGGTTCAACGGTGAAATGCCCCTGGGGCGCCCGGGCCTCCAAAACGTCACCGACGCTAACCTGTTCATGCAGGTGCGAAGACACCCGACCGTCACGCTTCACACTGATACGGAAAAAGTCATCCGAAGGTGCACTCGACAGGCTGTAGGTGCGGATATGCGTTTCGCCATCGATGTTGAAGCGCAACGGTAAATGCTGCCCGGCGTGGAACAACGGCAATCCGGCGCCGTCGGCTGGCTCCATGTAGATCGAGCGGATGTGCTGGCTTTCCGCCTCGATCCGCACCACCCGCAGCGGTCGCCATTGATCACCCAGAGCCTTGGCTTGCAGGCGTGCCGCGGCTTGGGCCCAAGTTCCCGTCAGCAGGCTGGTGGGTGAAACACCTTCAAAGCGCCAGCGTAAAGCAAGGGCGGCGGGACGACGAACAACCTGTTCCACGTGGAACATCCACAAACGTTCGGCACCCTGAAACGCTTCAACCTGTGGGCCTTCAAGAATGATTTCGGTGCGCCCGCTGAGGTGCAACAGCTCACCGGAATTAAAATCAATGAACAACAAACCGGCCTTGGGATTGACCAGCAGGTTGCCCAAAGTATTGAAAAAAAGGTTACCGGCGAAGTCGGGGATGGTCAGGCGATTGCCTTCCACCTGGACGAAACCCGACTGGCCGCCACGGTGGGAAACGTCCACCGAACGCACGCCATCGACATCCACATAACTGGCGACAAAGAAGGTGTCCGCCTCGGCGATCATGGCCTTGGCCGCATCATCCAGTTCATTGAAGAGCTGGGCCGGACGTGTTGCAGGATCCTCCAGGGGGACCGTTTGATACTGCCTCAGTTGGATGTATTGCGGGCAGTTGCCATAGGACTGATCCACTGTCACGGCAAATCCGCTCGCGGTCATCGCGCCGATATGCCCATTGATGCGATTGCGCCGGCGGGTATGCAGCTCAATGCCCAGCAGACCGATCGCCGCACCCGCGCTCAACTGCGCAGGATCATCACCAGCCGGCAAGCTGCTGAACTGCAACAATCCCGGTTCAGGTGAATGGGCGAAGCCCGGTTCACCTTCAAGCACGCTGGCCCAGGGATGACCGTGGGCATCGACCGCGCCGTACACCATGAACGGAAGCTGCTGATAGAAGCTGCGATGTTGATCCGGCATATGGTCGCGAATCACCCTGCGACCGAGAACGTCCATTCGCTCGCTGACGCCAATATGCGCCTGCAACTCTTTTTCGCCAGCATGCCAAGGTGAATGGTCCATTGCGGCGTCTCCCCTGCGCCATCGGCACAGCGTGAAGGCCCGACAAGGTCGGGCGAAAAATATCAGGCAGTTTTTTGCAGGCCGGCGACAGTGCGTGGCATGCCGACAAAACCGGGCAAGGCTTCGACCCGTGCCAGCCAGGCGCGGATGTTGGCGTAGTCGTCCAGCGACACATTGCCCTCCGGTGCATGGGCGATGTAGCTGTAGGCCGCCACGTCGGCGATGGTCGGCTCGCTGCCGGTCAGGAAAGGCGTGTTGGCCAGTTCGTGATCGATCACCTTGAGCACGCTGTGGGCATATGGAATCACTTCATCGGGGTTGTACGGCGCGCCAAACACCGTGATCAGTCGAGCCCGGGCGGGGCCAAAAGCAATGGGCCCGGCGGCGACCGACAACCAGCGCTGCACTTTGGCGGCACCGACCGGATCGGCTGGCAGCCAGCGACCGTTACCGTATTTTTGCGCCAGGTAGACCAGGATGGCATTGGAGTCCGCCAGCACCACACCCTGATCGTCCAGCACCGGAACCTGTCCAAAGGCGTTGAGCGCCAGGTATTCCGGTTTTTTGTGCTCGCCCTTGGCCAGGTCGACGAAGATCAGCTCAGTCGGCAGTTGCAGCAGCGACAGCATCAGTTCCACACGATGAGCGTGGCCGGAACGTGGGAAGTTGTAGAGCTTGATGGCTTGCATGGTCGACTCCGCAGGTCAGTGGCGCTGTCAGGAGAGATCAGCACCGATGGCGGTCATCTTCCACTAGCCACCAAAACAACAGAATAACCAGCGAACGCAATCCATTATTTCACCCACTGAAACAACCATCACTGCTGCAGTGCCGGATGCTCTCGAAGTGTCTTCACCGTAAAGTCGACAAAACTGCGAACTCGCGCCGCGGCCTTGCGCCCGCCCTGGTAGAGCACATGAATGGGCAATGGCGGCATTTCGAACTCCGCCAGAACGATCTCAAGCTCCCCGGCCGCCACTTTACTCGCCGACTGATAGGACAGCACCCTGGTGAAGCCCAGCCCGAGCGCGGCGGCATTAATGGCCGCCTGATTCGCCGTCACTGTCAGGCGCGGTTCTGCTCGGACACTCAATGGCTCACCCCGCTCGAGAAACGGCCAGTGTTTTAACTGGCCAATGGCGGAAGTCGCAATAATCGGCGCCTGAGCCAGCTCTTGCGGATGTGTTGGCCGACCATAGGTGGCTAGAAGTTGCGGTGATGCACAAATCACCCGCCGCACTTCGCCCACTCGAATCGCGTGCTGGTTGCTGTCAGGCAACTCACCAATGCGGATGGCCACATCGACGCCCTCCTCCACGACACTTACTATCCGGTCTACCAGCAGCGCATTGATCGTCACGTCAGGAAACTTCGTGAGAAAACTCACCATCAGCGGTGTGACAAACAACTCACCAAACAAAACCGGCGCCGTGATCGTCAGTTGCCCACGGGGCTGTGCGTGACTGCCCGCCGCCGAATCCTCGGCTTCCTGCACCTCGGCAAGAATTCGCCGACAGTCCTCCAGATAGCGCTGACCCGCCTCGGTCAAGTACACAGTGCGCGTAGTGCGCGTGAACAGCTGCGTGCCGATTCGCTTCTCCAGCGCCGCCACTGCCCGGGTGACACTGGCGGCGGACATGCCCAAACGCCGGGCCGCCGCCGAAAAGCCCTGGTCCTGGGCGACGGCGGCGAAGACCTGCATTTCCTGGAAGCGGTCCATGGGCGAGTCCTCGATTCAGATAAAAAAAATCGCAACCAGATGGCTGCGATTTTTAAGGTTCGATCAGCTGTGGATAACTTATTCCACAGTCACCGATTTCGCCAGGTTGCGCGGCTGGTCGACGTCGGTGCCTTTCAGCACGGCCACGTAGTACGACAGCAACTGCAGCGGGATGGTGTAGAGGATCGGCGACAGGATGTCGTGGATGTGCGGCATCTGCACCACGTGCGTGCCTTCACCATTGGTCATGCCGGCCTTCTCGTCAGCGAAGACGATAAGTTCGCCACCACGCGCACGAACTTCCTGGAGGTTGGACTTCAGTTTCTCCAGCAGTTCGTTGTTCGGCGCCACTGTCACCACTGGCATGTCGTTATCCACAAGCGCCAACGGGCCGTGTTTCAACTCGCCTGCAGGGTAGGCTTCGGCGTGGATGTAGGAAATTTCCTTGAGCTTGAGCGCCCCTTCCATCGCGACCGGGAATTGTGCGCCACGGCCCAGGAACAGGGTGTGATTCTTCTCGGCGAACAGCTCCGCGATTTTTTCCACAGTGTTGTCCATCGCAAGGGCTTCACCCAGACGGGTTGGCAAGCGACGCAGCTCTTCGACCAGCGTTGCTTCAACGCCTTTGGCCAACGAGCCGTGAACCTGGCCCAGGGACAGGGTCAGCAACAACAGACCGACCAATTGCGTGGTGAAGGCTTTGGTAGACGCCACGCCGATTTCGCGACCGGCCTGGGTCAGCAGGGTCAGGTCTGATTCACGCACCAGCGAGCTGATGCCGACGTTGCAGATGGCCAGGCTGGCGAGAAAACCCAGTTCCTTGGCATTGCGCAGCGCCGCCAAGGTGTCGGCGGTTTCGCCGGACTGGGAGATGGTCACGAACAGCGTGTCAGGTTGCACTACGACTTTGCGATAGCGGAACTCGCTGGCGACTTCGACCTGGCACGGGATGCCGGCCAGTTCTTCCAGCCAGTAACGGGCAACCATGCCGGCGTGGTAGCTGGTGCCGCAGGCGACGATCTGCACATTGCGCACTTTGGCGAACAGCTCAGCGGCCTGTGGGCCGAAAGCCTGGACCAGCACGCCGTTCGGGCTCAAGCGACCTTCCAGGGTGCGCTGCACCACGGACGGTTGCTCGTGGATTTCCTTGAGCATGAAATGGCGGAATTCGCCTTTTTCCGCCGCTTCGGCGCCGTCGCGATACTGCACGCTCTCACGCTCGACAGCCGTACCGCTGACATCCCAGATCTGCACGCTGTCGCGGCGAATTTCGGCGATGTCGCCCTCTTCCAGGTACATGAAACGGTCAGTCACCTGACGCAGCGCCAATTGGTCGGACGCCAGGAAGTTCTCACCCAGGCCCAAACCGATCACCAGAGGGCTGCCACTGCGGGCCGCTACCAGGCGATCAGGTTGATGCGCGCTGATCACCGCCAGGCCGTAAGCACCGTGCAGCTCCTTCACCGTTGCCTTGAGGGCCTCGGTCAGGTCGGCGATATCCTTGAGTTTATGGTTCAGCAGGTGAGCGATGACTTCGGTGTCAGTGTCCGAGGTGAACACGTAACCCAAGGCTTTCAGTTGTTCACGCAGGGCTTCATGGTTTTCGATGATGCCGTTGTGCACCACGGCCAGATCGCCCGAGAAGTGCGGGTGCGCGTTGCGCTCGCAGGGTGCACCGTGAGTGGCCCAGCGCGTGTGGGCAATGCCCAGTCGACCAACCAGTGCTTCTTCGGCCAATGCCTGCTCAAGTTCGCTGACCTTGCCCGGGCGACGCACGCGCTCAAGCTTCTGATCGTTGGTGTACACCGCCACGCCCGCGCTGTCATACCCACGGTATTCCAGACGCTTGAGGCCTTCGACCAGGATGGCGGTGATGTTACGTTCTGCGACTGCGCCGACAATTCCACACATGTTATTTCTCCTGACTGACAGCCGCGCAAATCAAAGTGATACCGCGGGCTTGAATCTGATCCCGCGCTTCGAGCGACAGGCGATCATCGGTAATAAGGGTATGGACGCTGCTCCAGGGCAGCTCCAGATTGGGAATCTTGCGACCGATCTTGTCGGCCTCCACCATCACGACCACTTCACGGGCTACTTCGGCCATGACCCGGCTCAGTCCCAGCAATTCGTTGAAGGTGGTTGTACCGCGGACCAGATCAATACCATCGGCACCGATGAACAATTGATCGAAGTCGTAGGAGCGTAGGACCTGCTCGGCGACCTGCCCCTGAAAGGATTCAGAATGCGGGTCCCAGGTGCCGCCGGTCATCAACAGCACGGGCTCATGCTCAAGTTCGCTCAAGGCGTTGGCGACGTGCAGGGAGTTGGTCATCACCACCAGGCCCGGTTGCTGGCCCAATTGCGGAATCATCGAGGCAGTCGTGCTGCCACTGTCTATGATGATACGTGCATGTTCGCGAATGCGAGTGACGGCTGCGCGGGCGATGGCCTGTTTGTAGCTTGAGATTGGTTGACTCAGGTCGGCAACCAACTCCTGAGGCAGGGTGATCGCACCGCCATAACGACGCAGCAGCAGGCCGTTGCTCTCAAGGGCCGCCAGATCCTTGCGAATCGTAACTTCAGAGGTTTCGAAACGCTTGGCAAGCTCATCCACACTGACTTCACCCTGCTCATTGAGCAAGGCAAGAATGTTGTGGCGTCTCTGGGGCGTGTTGCGCTTCGACATGATTTGGTAAGTTTCGATTCGAAAGATAACGAAAGCAATCAAACCCTATCAGGGAAACTTCGTCAAGCGGCTAACAATAAAAAGACCTGTGGATAAAAACATTAACGGCAAGCCTCCTGAGCTAGCGAGACTTGCCGATTAATATAATTGACAGCCTGTGAATAACTGCTGCCCATCATTCAGGTGTGGATAACTTAGCTCTTCTTGATCTTTACCGGGCGCTTCCAGCCATCGATATTCTTCTGGCGAGCCCGGCCAACCGCCAACTGCGCTTTATCCACAGTTGAAGTAATAGTCGAGCCGGCTGCGGTGGTCGCACCGTCCAGGATATCCACAGGTGCAACCAAAGAGTTGTTGGAACCGATAAATACGTCTTCTCCCAGCACGGTTTTCCACTTGTTGGCGCCATCGTAGTTGCAGGTGATGGTGCCGGCGCCGATGTTGGTGCGCGCGCCCACTTCGGCATCGCCCAGATAGGTCAGGTGGCCGGCCTTGGCACCTTCGCCCAGGTGGGCATTTTTCAATTCGACAAAGTTACCCACATGCGCCCGCGCTTCGAGCACGGTACCTGGACGCAAACGCGCGAACGGACCGGCATCGCTGCCTTCACCGAGAATCGCACCTTCGATATGGCTGTTGGCCTTGATCACCACGCCTTTACGCAGGGTGCTGTCCTTGATCACGCAGTTCGGGCCGATCACCACGTCATCTTCGATGACGACGTTGCCTTCGAGGATCACGTTGATATCGATCAGCACATCGCGACCCACGCTGACTTCACCGCGAACATCAAATCGGGCCGGGTCGCGCAGGGTTACGCCTTGAGCCATCAAGCGACGGCCGGCGCGCAGCTGATAATGACGCTCAAGATCGGAAAGCTGCTTGCGGTCGTTGGCGCCCTGCACTTCCATGGCGTCGTGGGGTTGTTCGGTGGCCACCACCAGACCATCGTTAACCGCCATTTCGATGACGTCGGTCAGGTAATACTCGCCCTGGGCGTTGTTGTTCGACAGACGACCGGTCCAGTCGGCCAGGCGATCGGCGGGTACCGCAAGAATGCCGGTGTTGCCTTCGTTGATGGCGCGCTGAGCTTCAGTGGCGTCCTTGTGCTCGACGATGGCGCAGACCTGGCCGTCAGCGTCGCGAACGATTCGGCCGTAACCGGTTGCGTCATCCAGCTCGACGGTGAGCAGGCCCATCTGCCCTGGCACTACCAGCTTGAGCAAGCGCTGCAGGGTTTCGATTTCAATCAACGGTACATCACCGTAAAGCACCAGCACGGTGTCGGCCTTGATGAAGGGAACCGCCTGGGCCACGGCATGGCCGGTGCCCAATTGTTTGTCCTGGAGGACGAAGTTCAGATCGTCAGCGGCCAGGCGCTCGCGGACTACATCGGCACCATGGCCGATCACCACGTGGATGCGCTGTGGATCAAGTTGACGGGCGCTGTGGATAACATGGCCAAGCATCGAATTGCCGGCAATCGGGTGCAAGACTTTCGGCAGGGCCGAACGCATGCGGGTGCCTTGGCCAGCAGCGAGGATAACGATTTCAAGAGACATGACTGGCTACCAATCCTGGGTGGTCAGCGGCTGCGACCAACGTGATGAATTTCGGAAAGAAAAAAGGGTAGCCGAGGCTACCCTTTTTAATCAATCACACAACAAGCGCAGCCTTAGTGGCCGAACTTCTTGCGGATCTGCTGGACGGTGCGCAGCTGAGCTGCGGCCTCGGCCAGGCGTGCGGCAGCGGAGCCGTAATCGAATTCCGCGCCACGTTCATGCAAGGCCTTCTCGGCAGCCTTGACGGCTTCCTGAGCAGAGGCTTCATCCAGGTCGGCAGCACGTTGCACGGTGTCGGCAAGAACCTTGACCATGTTCGGCTGAACCTCGAGGAAACCACCGGAGATGTAATACACCTCCTCTTCCCCGCCCTGCTTGACCAGGCGGATCGGACCTGGCTTGAGATTAGTGATCAGCGGCGCGTGACCCAGAGCGATACCAAGATCACCCAGTGCACCGTGCGCAATCACCATCTCGACCAGACCGGAAAAGATTTCCCCTTCCGCGCTGACGATATCGCAATGGACTGT
>Ga0160466_100148_pt1 | contig 56072 bp, 45 predicted proteins | sample HID1971M_E11MG_FD_108245 | JGI IMG/M metagenome (GOLD analysis project Ga0160466, IMG submission 108245) | Enriched millipede-associated microbial communities from UW Madison campus, WI, USA - HID1971M_E11 MG | ecosystem: Host-associated > Arthropoda: Insects > Digestive system > Unclassified ... | reverse complement strand
GTGCTTGCGCCCGGGGCGTACTGCTGGGCGCCACGCTGTTGAGGCTGACGACGGGCAGGATTCCCCGGCGCTAGCTGCTGAGCGGCCTCATGGCGATGTTCACCCTGGGTAATCTGATGTCAGCCCTGGCCACCGATTACTACAGCCTCATGGTCGCCAGAGTGGTGACTTCACTGAACCACGGCGCGTTCTTTGGCGTTGGCTCCATCGTCGCCGCCAGCGTCGTCGCTCCGCAGAAACGAGCCGGGGCGGTTGCGGCGATGTTCATGGGCCTTACCCTGGCAACCATCGGCGGTGTGCCGCTGGCCGCCTGGTTTGGCGAACTGTTCGGCTGGCGCACCGCATTCTGGGGTATCACCGGCCTCGGCGTGGTGGCCATGGCCGCGTTGTGGTTCGCCCTGCCGAACCTGCCGGCGCCGAAAAGCGTCGGCGTACTGGCCGAAATTCGGGTACTGGGCCGTGGCCCGGTGCTGGGGGCGTTGGCCCTGACCGTCGTCGGTTCGGGTGCAATGTTTACCGTCTTCACCTACATCGCGCCGATCCTCAGCAGCGAGACCCATGCGTCCACCGCCTACATCACCGCCGTGCTGGTGCTGTTCGGTGTGCGGTTGACGCTGGGCAACATGTCGGGCGGCAAGGCCGCCGACCGCTCGATAGATCGCACCCTGATCGTTTCGCTGAGTGTGCTGATTCTCGTCTTGCTGGCGTTCACCGTGCTGATGCGTTGGCCGCTGCCGGCCGCCGTTGCCATCCTGATATGGGGTATCGCCAGCTTCGCCCTGGTGCCGCCGCTACAGATGCGCGTCATGGAGGCTGCGAAGGACGCGCCCAATCTGGCCTCGGCGGTGAATATCGGTGCATTCAACCTGGGCAACGCGATTGGTGCGGCGTTGGGTGGAGCGGTGATCAATGCCGGTCTGGGTTATCCGGCGATTTCCCTGGCCGGAGCGGCAGTGGCGGGTCTGGGGCTGCTGATGGTGTTGGCTTTTGCCTGGCGTTCCAGAACGATTGCAGCTGCGGTGGTGTGAGGGAGGTAGTCACCATTGATGAGTGACGACTAGCGGCCAGTTGTTGCCTGTCGCGAAGGACTGCAAGCGACCCATTGCAGTCGCAGGCAGCCCTCATTAATGATATCGGACACACAACAGTAGTTTTCTGACTGTTCGCCTTTAGCTCGCAAGGGGATGCCGGCTTATTGTGATCTACACTCCTTGGGCGTGTGGATGGGGCCATGCCAGTCGATCCGTAAAAACCTTGTCTGGTTATCGTGTATCAGGCGAGTTCGACAACGCCTAAATTCAGGCCCTGACCGCCAACGCGACTTGGCGCTACTGAGAAAAATCCAAGAGCGTTTCATGTGTCATGCCTGGTATCTAACCGTCGGCATGAAAACTCACGACGCCAGCTTGCACTAAGCCAACGAGGTGAAAATGAACAGGAAGTCAAACCGGGGCTGGACGATGGCTGCGGCACTCGTCGTAGTGGGTTCAACGGTATTTGCTGGGTGTGCGAGCAAGAACGACCCGATCACACAGGCAAACAAGGCCGATGTGTCCAAGGGCGTACCCGCACCAAGTCTCGAGCAGACCAAGGCGATCGCCGAGGAAGGTTTCATCTACGGCTTGCCGCTGGTGATGAACTACGCCGTGATGCACGAATATGCCGTCGACAAGGGCGGCCCGCAATACAAGGCGCCGTTCAACCAGATCAAGAACGAGCCTCGCGTCTTCACCTACCAAGATACGGCCATCATCACTCCGAACAGCGACACCCCGTACTCATTTGTCTGGCTGGACCTGCGCGCGGAGCCGATGGTTATCTCGGTGCCGGCAGTGGACAAGCGGCGTTACTACTCGGTGCAGATGATCGACGGCAACACTTACAACTACGGTTACATCGGCAGCCGTGCCACCGGCAACGAAGCGGGCGACTACATGGTGGTCGGTCCCGATTGGAAAGGCGCGCCCCCTCCCGGTATCAAAAAAGTCTTCACCTCCACCACCCCCTTTGCCGTGAGCGCCATTCGGACTCAGCTCTACAATGCCAAGGACATGCCGAATGTCGAGAAGGTGCAAGCGGGCTATAAGGTCCAGCCGCTCTCCGCCTTCCTCCATCAACCCGCGCCGCCCACTGCGCCGAAGATTGATTTCGTGCCGGCTACGACGGAAGGCATCAAGGCCAACTTCTACGAGTACTTGTCGGCCGCGATGGAGTATGTGCCGCCATCGGCCGACGACCAGGAGATCCGGGCCAAGCTGGCAAGCATTGGGGTGGGACCTGGTCGCACCTTCGAATTCAAGGACCTCTCGCTCGAGCACAAGGCCGTGGTCCTGCTCGGGATGAAGGCCGGTGACGAGAAGGTCGACAAGTTCCTCGCGAGCGGGACGAAGATAATCAACGGCTGGAACGTAGGCGCGTACTTCGGCGACCAAACGTTCTACAAGGCCGACTGGCTGAAGCGTGCTGGTGCTGCGAAAGGCGGCCTTTACGGCAACGACGCCGTCGAGGCGATGTATCCCAACACGCGCACCGACGGCACCGGCCATACGCTGGATACCAGCAAGCGCAAGTACACGCTGACTTTCCCGGCCGGCAAACTGCCGCCAGTCAATGCCTTCTGGTCAGTGACCATGTACGACGGCAAGAGCCAGCTGTTGGTCAAGAATCCGCTCAACCGTTACCTGATCAATTCGCCGATGCTGTCGGCGATGAAGAAAAACACGGATGGTTCACTGACGCTGTACATCCAGAAAGACTCCCCCGGCAAGGCCAAGGAGGCAAACTGGTTGCCCGCGCCTGACGACACCGTCTTTCTGGTAATGCGCCTCTATTGGCCAAAGACCGCCCCCCCTTCGATTCTTCCCGCTGGCGAAGGCAGCTGGCAGCCACCGGCGCTGGTGGTATCGAAGTAGTGCGACCCATTGCTGACACGTAGGTCGGTGTCGGCCAGTGCTACCTTTTTTGCCAATAGCAGCCGATCATGAAGGGCTGCTATTGGTCTCTTGCCCACTCGACAATTGTCCCATCATGCTGCGGCTGATGAGCCTACCTTCAGGCTGCCACGCTGAGAGTCCGGGGCCGACCACTACACAGATTCCCGGCGCGCCGAAAATCAGAAAGCCCGAAAATAGTGGTTACGCAGCCATTTTCGGTTAATATTTTCTGAGTGTTCGGCGCGTATTTTAAGAAAATCTTGGCTCGGTTAAAAAAATCTAGCCAACGACTGGGGAAAAAATGGGAAATCTAGTGGGTTACGCCCATTTGATCAATGCGATGGGGCTGAAGGCTATCGGGGTAAAGAAGCCCGCACTCGTTCAACCCGTCACCCGCATTGAGCGGATCAACGGCGCGCTTGCAGTGCCGCAAGCGGTTGCACCGGAGGCTGGGGATTTTCTCGCCCACATCATCTTTGCGCTCAAACATGAGGGCGTCAATCTCTCTATTTTGGCGCAGGCTCTGCCTCGCATTGAAGGTCAACTCCTTGTCGAGGCCATAACCCAATCTCCCAGCAGTGGCTATCTGCGTAAAGTCTGCTTCCTCTGGGAAGTCTACTCCGGCGCTTTACTGGACTACACGGACAAGCCTCGGGGCCCCGGCGTCCTCCTTTTTGATCCAGAGCGCTACATCACTGGCCCATCGGTGCGAAACAACCGCTGGCGCGTGGACTTCAATGGGCTGGGGACACTCCAATATTGCGCGACGGTAGAGCGCACGCCTGAGGTCCAAGCCCTGCTTGAATACGACATTCTAGGGCGCTCGAAAGAGTTCATTGCTTCCTTGCCTAAGGAAATGATGGATCGCACCATCAACTGGGCGTACCTGAGCGAAACAGATTCCTCATTTGCGATTGAAAAGGAAGCACCAAGCCAGCAGAAGTCAGAGCGTTTCGTTCAGTTGCTGCGCCAGGCACATGACCGCCAGCCGCTTACCGAAGACTACTTGGTCTCTCTGCAAAACAATGCAATTTCCCAACCGCTTGAATGGGCGGTGGCCTTCCGGCATGAACAAAACCACCTGACCAACTCCTTTCGAGGAGCGGCAGGGGTCACCTATATCCCCCCACCTCCAGACCTTTGCCGGGATCTGATGTTCGAACTCATGGCCTTCGCAAACCGTGCACCGTTGGAGCTTGACCCGCTGGTGGCCGCCGGCATTGCCTCATTCGGGTTCGTGTTCTTGCATCCCTTCATGGATGGGAATGGCCGACTGTCGCGCTTCTTGATACACCAGGCATTGTGCTGCAGCGGTGCGCTGGAGAACGGTTTGTTACTCCCTGTCTCCGTTGCCATGAAGCGAGAGGAGCAACGCTACCTTGAAGCTCTGCAGAGCTTCTCGAAACCTGCCCGGCAATTCTGGGACGTTCGTTGGATCGATGCCGACAACATGTCGCTTAACTTCACCGGCGACCCAAGCCTCTATCGCTACTGGGATGCGACTGAATGTGTGGCCTTCACGCTGGAAATGGCCAAGCGGGCATTGGAAATTGAACTGAGGGAAGAAACCGAGTATCTGCAACGATACGACACGTTGCTCAAGGTGGTTAATGACAACTACGACGTGCGCGGCAGCCTCTTGAGCAAGCTGATAATGCAGTGCTTGGACCAGAATGGGGTCGTATCAAAGGGCCGGCGGAAGCAATACAACGGGTATATCCAAGAGGAGGTTTTCGACTTCCTGGAAGGTCACGCCCAAGCCCTTCTGGCAGAAGCCTACGCAGAGCCCGACGACTAATAGTCTAGCGACCGGGACGGTTGAATGACCGGTGGCAGATCCCTTGGATGAAGCCATGGCCATCTCAGTCCCGCCATCTCCACTAGCTATCAGGCGGCCCAACCTTTCAAACTCCTCAGCTTTGAAAAGGCCCAAAGCGTGCGGTCGTTCACCCACGTGGCCATCACTGGAATACCTCAAGTCTGTAACGGGCGCTGATCAAAGCAATCAGCAGCCTGCGACAGACTCCATTTATTCCCGACAGACTTTATTTCATAGCTCAAGCAGGCCAGGCAGGAGATCTACTTTTTCAACAGAATCGGCCGAAAGCTGCCTGTCGTGAAGGGCAGCTATCGACTCAAAGATGTCGCTAATCAACCGATCCATGGGGCTGCGCTGATTGAGCTTGCGTTACTATCCATGCGCTTTCTTCAGCCCTTGCAAGCGCACTTTCGCCCTTTGCACAGCGGGCAGGGAGGGTGGAGGTCATCAGTTCCACGGCAGTGACTTACCGAGGCGCCAGGTCACCGTACCAGTAGGCTGCGGTGACGCCGCCATCCATGAGAAAGTCGCTGCCGGTGATGAAGGTGCCTTCGGGCCCCATCAGTAACGCCGCGACTGCACCGACTTCGTCGGGTGTGCCGCCACGGCCGGCAGCGCTGAGATCGATCATGCGGCGGTAGCCTTCGCCACGCGGACCGCTCAATTCGTCTCTGGCCAGTGGGGTGAAGATGATGCCGGGGCTGATGGCGTTGACCCGTGCCCCGCGCTTGCCCCAGCGTACGGCCTCGGCCATCACGCGCAGCGAATTGGCGCGCTTGGAGATCTGATAGGCGTTCAATGGATCAGTCACCTGGTCGGCCTGAAGCATGGGCAGTGCCAGCAATTGCTCGACAGGCGTGGTGGCCAGTGCCTTGTCCTGTTCGGGTGTCAGGGCGGGCAGGCGATGGCCGGACTGCGAGGCGATGACGATTGCCGAGCCGCCCTCGGCGATCACGTTGCCAAACGCTTCCAGCACCAGGGCGGTGCCATAGAGGTCCACTCGCAGGATGGTCGCTACCGGCGCTTGGGAAGGTGAAACACCCGCCGCGTGGATCACGCCGGTGATGTCACCGATGGCGGTTGCCATTCGAACCAGTGCCTCGACCGATTCGCGCGAAGAAACGTCGACGACGGTCGTGCTGACTTCGAAGCCTGCGTCGAGTAGCACCTTGGCCGCTACGTCGGCGTTCTCCTGGCGCAGGTCGGCCAGCAGGACATGTTTACCCGTGCTTACGCGGCGGGCAATCGCCTGGCCGATCGAACCTGCTCCAATGACGACTATGACTTTGCGGGTGTTTTTCATGAGGACCTCATGTGAATTCGATCAAAGCCCTTGGGCGTACTGTTCGTCGCTGACCTGCTCCATCCAGTCGACCACTTTGCCGTCCAGTACTTCGGCAATGGCGATATGCGTCATTGCAGTGGTGGCGGTCGCGCCGTGCCAGTGTTTGATGTTTGGTGGAATCCACACGGTGTCTCCCGGTTTGATTGAACGAACCGGTTGCCCCAACGCCTGCACCAGTCCGGATCCCGCGGTGACGATCAAGGTCTGGCCCAACGGGTGAGTGTGCCAGGCAGTGCGAGCGCCCGGTTCAAAGGTCACGGTGGCGCCGCTGACCCGCGCCTCTTGTGTCCCCTTGAACGGCGCGTCGACCCGAACAGTGCCGGTAAAGTAATCGGCGGGTCCCTTGGCGGAAGGATGCGAGCCGTTTGGGTTAATGACGAGCATGGGTTTTTCCCCTTCTGCGGTTACATCGAAAACGAGCAATGACAGCGACAACGCCGTGGCCGCGAGATTTTTCATGACGGTTCCCTTGAGGCAACAGCCGTCGGTGACGACCTGAATGGATCTAAAATCTATCAGCTGCTCATTAATATGATTAGAGGCTAGAATCCGAAAATATTTATGTGAGGTTCTCATCAATGCTCAGGGAAAACGCCAGTGATCTGCTTGCCTTCCTCGCCGTGGCAAAGGAGCGAAGCTTTACCAAGGCCGCTGCCAGGCTCGGCGTCTCCCAATCAGCGCTGAGCCATACGATTCGTGGCCTGGAAGCGCGCCTTGGACTGCGTTTGTTGACGCGCACCACCCGCAGCGTTTCGCCCACCGAGGCCGGCGAGCGTCTGATGAGCAGGGTGGGGCCCCACTTCGAGGAAATCGAACTGGAGCTGGCTGACCTGAGTGATCTGCGCGACACCCCCGCAGGCAATATCCGTATCAACGCAATGGACCATGTGCTGGACCAGATCATTCGGCCCGTGCTCAAAGACTTCCTCCCCAGGTATCCGGACATCTCGGTGGAAGTCTGTTGCGACTACAGCTTCGTCGACATCGCCGCACAGGGCTTTGATGCCGGGGTCAGGCTGGGCGAGGACGTGGCGCAAGGCATGATTGCCACGCGTATCGGGCCGGACATGCGCATGTCGGTGGTGGGGTCTCCTGGCTACTTTGCCAACCGTGAACTACCCACGACGCCTCGGGCGCTCACAGATCACTTGTGCAATAACCTGCGCTTGCCCACCAACGGCGGCCTGTATGCCTGGGAGTTCGCCAAGGATGGCGAACGTCTCAAGGTTCGCGTGACAGGCCAGGTGACCTACAACGGTGTTTATCAGCTGTTGGCAGCGGCGCTGGACGGTTTCGGGTTGAGCTACATTCCCCATGACCTGGTCGCGCCTCACCTCGAAGCCGGGCGCCTGGTTCAAGTGCTGGAAGACTGGTCGCCATGGTTTGCCGGTTTTCATCTCTATTACCCGAGTCGGCGCCAGGCGTCGCCCGCGTTTGCGTTGCTGGTGGAGGCGTTGCGTTACAAGAACCCATCCTCATCGCCGATACGCGACGTCTCCCGTTGATGTAGTGCGACGACCGAGTCTTCTCGATTTCCCTCGCGGCCGTACGTCTGGAAATGGCCACCTGCTCACGCTCGACTAAGGGAAACCTTTAGCCGCGTTGGAGATTTCCCCCCTTCGGATGCTGTTCGTCTTGATACCGGCGCGGCGTCTACTCGCTTACCTTGCGTACACCTGAGGCGTGCCGTCGTAGTGGATTGTTCCATCGGGCTCGCCTGGCGCCATAACAACAAGAAAGCGTTTTCGTTCTTCGTTTGACACTGCTCCTATAAATACAGTGCCCAGGCACATACAGATGTGGAGATGTTGGATGTATCAGGTAAAGCAGTCTTGCCGTGGGCTCGGTATTGCCAGCGTGTTGGGGATGATCTGTTCGCCGTCCCATGCAGATCTCATCGATGACAGTCACTTCAAGGTGGACACCCGCAACTTCTACTTGCATCGCAACTACACCAATACCGATGCGCCGGTTTCCGAGGTGCACAGTTGGTCCCAGGGTTTCGATGCGCAGTTCACCTCCGGTTACACCGACACGGCCCTGGCCATCGGCCTTGATGTGGATGCGCAGTACGCCGTGCGCCTGGATTCGTCGGGCAACGACGGTTCATTGCCCTACAGCGTCAGTGAGCAGCAGACGGCCGATGACTACAGCCGCGCCGGTGCAACGTTCAAGATGCGCTACAGCAAGACCGAGTTGAAAGTCGGTGACCTTCGCCCGCAATTGCCGGTGGCATTCGATGACACCAGTCGGCAGCTGGATACCATCTACCAAGGGGCGGTGGTCGAGTCCAAGGAGGTCGATGGGTTGACGCTGACCGGTGGGCGTTTCTGGTCTGCGGTGACCCGGGAGTCTTCCAACCACGAGAAGCTCTACAAGTTTGGTTCCACCGATAATCTGGACAGTGACGGCCTGGATTTTGGCGGAGTTACTTACGACATTACCAAGACTCTGCAAGCCAGTTACTTCTATGGCGTGTTGCACGACATTTATCAGCAGCACTATTTCGGCCTGATGCATATGGCCGACTTGGGTAATGGCTACAAACTCAAGACCGACCTGCGCTACTTCAATAACAATGAAGACGGCAATGCCTTGAACGGTGAGATCGACAACCGTTCCTACGGTGTCTTGTTCTCCCTGCTCAAGGGCGCGCACATGTTTGGCCTCAGTTACCAGCGCATGCTCGGTGACAGCGTGTTCCCGACCATGAACGGCTATATCCCGCAACCTTACCTGGTGCACTGGTCGTCCCTGGGGTTTGTCCGCCCGGATGAAAAGTCCTGGGGGGCGCGCTACAGCTACGACTTTGCCGGGATGGGAATGCCTGGGCTGAAGTTCTATACCCGCTACATCAAGGGCACGAACTGGGACCGTGGCGGCAACCTCAGCGACAACCAGGAAAGCGAACGTTTCCTGGGGCTCAGCTACGTGGTGCAGAGCGGGGCGCTGGCAGGTCTCGGGCTGGACCTGCGCAACATCGATGTGAAACAGAAGTACGGCTACGACTACAACGAGTTCCGTGTCGCCACGACCTACACCTGGAAGTTCTGGTAAGCGTGCCTACCCCCATAACAATAAGAGGCCTGACCATGTTCGAACCCATTGTCCTTTGCATCTGCCCCGCAACTATCCAGTCGGTGCGCCGTGCACCGTCACCCGGCGCGCTGCGCCCATGAGCGGATTCGAGAAGGAGCAAACACTAGTGAATATCCAGGTCGATAATGCGGTCCTGCAAAAGAAGAAAACCTACCTCTACGAGTGGTACGTGGTTGGCTTGTGCATGATCGCCTACATCTTTTCATTCGTGGATCGGCAGATCCTGGCGCTGATGATCGAGCCGATCAAGGCCGACCTGCAGATCAGCGACACCCAGTTCAGCCTGTTGCACGGGCTGGCCTTTTCGTTGTTCTACGCCTTCATGGGCATGCCCATCGCCTACCTGGCCGATCGCTTCTCCCGGCCGAAGATCATCGCCGTCGGCGTGGTGTTCTGGAGCCTGGCGACGGCCGCCTGCGGCCTGAGCAAAAACTTCCTGCACATGTTCCTCGCGCGCATCGGCGTCGGCGTCGGCGAAGCGGCGCTGTCGCCCTCGGCCTACTCGATGTTCAGCGACATGTTCCCCAAGGAGAAACTCGGACGCGCCGTTGGCATCTACTCGATCGGTTCGTTCGTCGGTGGCGGCCTGGCCTTCCTAGTGGGCGGCTATGTGATCGCCATGCTCAAGGACATGAACACCATCGAGGTCGCCTTTCTCGGCGCGATGAAAGCCTGGCAACTGGCGTTCTTCATTGTCGGCCTGCCTGGCATCGTGGTCGGCCTGCTGATCTGGCTCACCGTGCGCGACCCTGCGCGCAAGGGCCTGCAGGTCGATGCGCAGGGGAGGGTCAAGAAGGTTGGAATGAGCGATGGCCTGCGCTTTCTCGGGCGCCACCGTGCCACCTTCACCTGCCATTACTTGGGCTTTTCGTTCTACGCCATGGTGCTGTTCTGCATGATGAGCTGGAGCCCGGCGCTGTACATCCGCAAGTTCGGCCTGACGCCGATGGAGGCGGGCTACATGCTCGGCACCGTGCTGTTGCTGGCCAACACCGCCGGTGTGCTGTTCGGTGGCTGGCTCACCGATTACCTGGCCAAGAAAGGTCACCAGGATGCCGCGATGCGCACCGGCGTGATCGGCGCCCTGGGCATGGCGGTGCCGGCCGTGCTGTTTCCGCAAGTCGATCAACTGTGGCTGTCGGTGACGCTATTGGTGCCGGCGATGTTCTTCGCTTCATTCCCGATGCCGGCTTCAACGGCGGCGATGCAGATCCTCGCGCCGAACCAGGTGCGCGCACAGGTCTCGGCGGTGTTCCTGCTGATCAGCAATCTGCTGGGGTTGGGCCTGGGCACCACGCTGGTGGCGTTGTTGACCGATCGCTACTTCGGATCGCCAGCAGCAGTGGGCTCTTCGATGTCGCTGGTGATCGCCGGTGCATCGGCGTTGACCGTGCTTTTGCTGTGGCGCGGTTGCCGGCGTTTCCGCGAAAGTTATGCCCGGGAGTACCCGACCCACGCATGACATGAATATGTCGGTGCAACGACCCCGCTGCGTTTAAACGCAGCGGGGTCGATCCGCTTCAGGTCAGGAGAGCCTCTGATGTTGAATGACGTACACCTGCTGGAACGGCACAGCCTGCTCAGCTCGGCCGACTGCCGCGAGATCCAGGACAAGGTCAGCCACTACCTGTGCCCGCACAGCTTCAACGTGCTGCGTGACGAGCCGATTCATACCCGGCTCAACGGCGTGTTCTTCGGCACTTCGGCGCTGCTCGACTTGCGCTATGGCGCGCCGGTGGAGATCACCATCGGCGACATTGCCGATCAGTACCTGTTTCGCATCACCTTGCAGGGGCATTGCCAGGTGGCCCACGGGCGGCGCAGCGCGGCGATGCAGTCGGGCTGCCTGAGTGTGTCCTCGCCGTACGCGCAAAGCCGCATCGTCACCGATGGCGAGTGCCGCAACCTGATCCTGCGCGTCGACCGTGATGCCCTGCAGACGCAATTGCAACATCTGCTCGGCCGCAGCCTGCGGCAATCGGTGATCTTCGATGTCAGTGTCGATCATCTGGGCGCCGGCGTCGTCAGCCTCTATCACACCCTTGACTACATCTGCCGGCTGTACGGCAGCGGCGTGGACGGCTCGCGCCTCGCCAGCGGACTGTCCGACTACCTGATGCAACTGCTACTCACCCAGTTGCCGCATAACTACTCCGCAGATCTGTTGCACGATTCCCGCGCGCCACTGCCGCACCACGTGAAAAAGGCCCGTGACTACATCGAGGAACACCTCGACCAACCGATCAGCATGGCCACCCTGAGCGAGCTGTGTGGGGTTTCGGTGCGCACCTTGCAGAACGGCTTCAGGCAGTTTCTCCAGCAGGCACCGGTGGAGTACATCCGAGACCGTCGCCTGGCGCTGGTCCACGAGTCGCTGCAGCGGGGCAACGCCTTTGAGACCGTCACCGATATCCTCTTGCGCCACGGCATCAACAGCTTCGGGCATTTTTCCAGTGCCTATCGGCAACGTTATGGCTGCCTGCCGTCGGACACCCTGCGACGACAGAAGCATTGAGACTTCTGCGCAATCCGTGAGTCGGCTGCGCATTCGGATAAGCCTGGGGCGGCAGCGCTCGATAGCATCGAGTCTCTTACCAGAGGAGTGACTCGATGAATATTACCGTGCTGGGTGGTGGACACGGCTGTTACGCCGCCGCTGTCGAAATGGCTGAGAAAGGGCATCAGACCCGCCTGTGGCGTCGCGACTCGGCGGCGCTCAAGGAGCTGCTGGCGATCGGCAGCCTGACCATCAAGGACTACCGGGGCACTCGTCAGCTCTCGGTCGGTAAACCGGGCGACAAGCTCTCATTGACCGACGATCTGGCTGAAGCCTTGGCCGACGCGCAACTGATCATCATCCCGCTGCCCTCGACCTCCCACGAAGACCTGGCCAAACAGGTGGCGCCGCACCTGCGCGACGGTCAGGTGGTGTTCCTGCCACCGGGCACCTTCGGCAGCTACGTGTTCGCCAAGGCCCTGGCCGATGCGGGCAACCGCAGCAAAGTCGCTTTCGCCGAGACCGGCACGCTGCCGTACCTGGTGCGCAAGCATGGCGCCAGCGACCTGGTGATCAGTTGCTACGCCACCCGCCTGCCGACGGGCGTATTCCCCGGCAACCTGTCCGAACACGCCTTCGCCGTGCTGCGCGAGGCCTACCCGAGCGTCGAACCGATCGAAGACGCCCTGAGCGGTGCGCTGATGAACGCGGGCCCCATCATCCACCCGCCGCTGATCATGATGAATGCCGGTCCCCTGGAGCATTTCGAGGCCTGGGACATCCACAACGAAGGCACCCAACCATCGATTCGCCGCGTCACCAACCAGCTCGATGCCGAGCGCATGGCCGTGCGCGAAGCACTGACCTACGGCGCACCGCATTTTCCCCTGGCCGATCACTACAACCGCAGCGAAGGCGAGGCGTGGATGTACGGTCGCGGCGCCCATGGCAAGCTGACCGACAGCGGCGACTGGCGCGAAGACATCGACCTGCAAACACATCGCTACATGCTCGAAGACACCCGCCTGGGCCTGTCCTTCCTGGTGTCCGTCGGCCGCTGGGCCGGTGTGCCGACCCCGATTGCCCAAGGCCTGTTGAGCATTGCCTCGGTCGTCGCCGGGCGTGATCTCTACGCCGAGGGCCGCACTCTGGAGAACCTCGGCCTGGCCGGGTTGAGTCGAGCACAGATGAGCGAACTCCTGACCGAGGGCTGCAACCGATGAACGCCGCGCTGCCGCACGTCAGCGTGGTCGGCGCCGGCCGGATGGGCGAGGGCATTGCCCTGGCCTTCATCCATGCGGGCCTGCCGGTCACCCTCATCGACATCAAGGATCGCGCCGAGAATGAGCGCCACGGCTACTTCGAGCGCGTGCGCAACAACGTCCGCAGCGAACTGCAGATGCTGGTTCGCCTTGGCATGCTCCAGCCGGAACAGGCGGACATCGCGCTGTCGCGGTTGACCCTGCAATCCAGTACCCGGGCCGCCGAGGCATTGCGCCGGTGCGACCTGGTGTTCGAAGCCGTGCCGGAAGTCATCGAGGTCAAGCAGCAGACCTTCGCCTGGGTCAGCGAGCATGTCCCGGCGTCGGCCATCATTGCCTCGACCACCTCGACCTTCCTGGTCACCGAGTTGAGCGAAATGGTCAGCGGGCCGCAGCGCTTCGTCAACGCGCACTGGCTCAATCCTGCGCACCTGATGCCGCTGGTGGAAGTCAGTCGCAGCGAGGCGACCTGCCCGCAGGTGGTCGAGCGGCTGCTACAACTGCTCAAGCGCATCGGCAAGGTGCCCGTGGTGTGCAATCCGGTGGCGGGTTATATCGTGCCGCGCATCCAGGCACTGGCGATGAACGAAGCGGCACGGATGGTGGAAGAGGGCGTGGCCAGCGCCGAAGATATCGACACCGCAGTGCGCGTCGGCTTCGGTTTGCGCTTCTCGGTGCTGGGCCTGCTGGAGTTCATCGACTGGGGCGGCGGCGACATTCTCTACTACGCCTCGCGCTACTTGAGCGGCGCACTGTCACCGCGTTTCGAGTCGCCCCAAGTGATAACCGACAACATGCAAAACGGCCGCAATGGCTTGCGCGACGGCCAGGGTTTCTACGATTACCGTGACCTGGACGTGGACGCCTACAGGCAGCAGCGTCTCGGCGCCTTCGTGCGCAAGCTGGAGTTGTCGGGATTGACGCCTGCGTTCGAGGGCGCCTTGAGGCAGGCCTGAAGGCGGATTGATTTAGCGACGATAGTAGCGGCGATCGTCGTCGTAGCGGTGGCCCATGACACGATCCCGGTGGTGGCGCTCCCAATCACGATGGCGTTCCGCTTCCCGGCGGGCTTGCTCTCGACGCCACTGGTCCCGGCGCCACTGGTCTCTACGCCATTGGTCCCGGCGCCAATCGTCTCGATGATCGTGCCAGTTCCGGTCGTCATGGGCCAGCAATGGCCCAGGCTGCTTGTCGGCCATACTGGCCAAGGTCGGCCAAGGGTTCTCGCCGGCTTTGGCAGGCGCCTGGATGGCTGTGACTTCAGTGGGGAAAACAGGGGTTGCGGGCTTTATCTGTGTGGCTGATGCCGAGCCCATTGCCGCGAACGCGAACAGGCCGAAGAGCACCATCCGAGGGTCATGGAATTTCATGCGCGAAGGCAACCTCTGATTGACAATTGGTCGTGTGGCCATCCGGCTGCGGCAAGCTGCGGGTTCGCACTTGCCGAGCGGATGTGCCTATCCAAATAGACCGGTAATCAGAGAAAAGTTCGCAGGACCGTCACCTGGCTGATCCTGCAGGTGTCGTCCGCTGGCTTGGCAACCCTGTGCCGTCAATCCGCTTTCACGTCCAGGACGCATTCCATGGCACCGCTCTGCAGCGTCCGCTGTTTTCTGAGAACGACTTCAAACGCACGGTCAACGGGCAGTACGGGAACGCCGGAGCCCAGAATGATCGGAAGGGTGGTGATGAACAGCTGCTGCAATTCCCCGGCGTCGGCAAAACAGGCTGCCGTTTTGCCGCCACCGACCAGCCAGACATTCTTGCCCTTCGCCGCCTGCCTGGCCCTGGCCGCGATGGCCCCGGCATCACCGCGTACGAAGGTGATATCCAGATTGGCGGGGACTGACCGATTCCGGTTACTCATGACAAAGGCGGGTACATCCTGGTAGGGCCAGTCATCGGGAGCGTTCGACATGATCCAGTCATAGGTCTGCGACCCCATGACCACCGCTCCGACCGTCTGATAAAAATCATCATAGGCCGTTGCGTCATCCCCCAGCGCAAAGTTCTCCAGCCAATCGAGTTTGTGTTGTTGAGTGGCAATAAAACCATCCAGGGTGGCGGCTACGTAATAGACCAGCGTCGACATGTGTTTTCCTTGTCATCATGCAGGCGGGAAATGACCCGTAAATCAAGAGCCCCTCTGGAACGTGGCGAGGGGCGATGGTGATCATTTATTTCGGGTAGGCGAAGATAATGCCGTTTTCTTCCCCGTGGTCAAGTTACTCCCGACACTCGACCAGCCCCTTGACCTGCCCCGAGTCCGCCTGGTTTTCATCACTCAACCAGCGCTCGAACCCCGCACCAATCGCCGGCCATTCCGAATCAATAATCGAATACCAGGCGGTGTCGCGGTTCTGTCCCTTGACCACCATGTGCTGGCGGAAGACGCCTTCGAAACTGAAGCCCAGCCGCTCGGCGGCGTATTTGGAGCGGGCGTTGCCGTTGTTGCATTTCCACTCCAGGCGCCGGTAGCCGAGGGCGAAGGATTCCTTGGCCAGCAGGTAGACCGCCTCGGTGCTTTTCGGTGAGCGTTGCATCGGCGCGCCGAAGGTCACGTGGCCGATTTCGATGCGGCCCTGGGCCGGGACGATCGACATCAGGCTGAGGAGGCCTTGCACCTTGCCGCTGGCGCGGTCGATCACGCTGAAGAAATAGGGATCGCTGCTGGCGGCATGATTGTTCAGCCAGTCGTTGAAGGCGCCGCGCTCCGGGAAGGGCCCGTAAGGCAGGTAGTCCCACAGTTTCGGGTCGGCACCGGGGCCTTGCAGGGCGTTGAACAAGTCGTCGCCGTGGCGCGTCGGGTCGAGTCTTTCCAGGCGGATAAAGCGCCCTTCGATCAGTTGGACGGTCGGGGCCGGGACGCCTTTCCAGTCGGCGAGTGAAATCGACATACTGTTCTCCTTGAACGTTAAATGGCTTTGCGAAACTGGATGAAACCCGGGCGCTCGGCGATGCGCTCGTAGAGCTGGATCGCGGTGGCGTTGGTTTCGTGGGTCAACCAGTGCACCTTGTTGCAACCGTCGGCCTTGGCCGTGGCGTAGACGAACTCGATCAACTGGCGGCCAACGCCAGTGCCTCGGGTTTCCGGTACCACCAGCAGGTCCTGCAGGTAGCACGAGTTTTCGATGCTCCAGTTTGAACGATGGTAAATGAAATGCACCATGCCCACTGCTTTGCCGTCAGCCCAGGCGAGGGCGGCGTGGGTCGGTTCGTTCGGGTCGAGCATGCGCTGCCAGGTGCTTTGGCTGACGGCGTCCGGCAATTCGGTGTTGTAGAAGCGCAGGTAAGCCTGCCACAACGGCAGCCAGGCGGCGTGGTCCTCGGCGTTGACCTGGCGGATTTCGAGTTGACTCATGCTGATTCCTTAACGCATCAAGTGGGCGAGGGCCTGGTCGTGGGCATCGGGGCTGGCGGCCAGCCCCTCGCGCACGCCGGCGATGTCTGCGGTGCTGCGGTTCTGGCTGAGCTTGCGTTTGCCTTCCAGGCGCTGGATCGGCAAGGCAAAGCCGACGATGGCCCTGAGCATGCCATCGATGTAATCGGCGGGCGCGTCGGCGACTTTCCACGGCTGGGCGCGACCGGCTTCATGGCGATCGGTCAAGGCACTGACCAGCGAGCGCAGGCGATCGGCGTCGGTGAAGACTTCGGCGCTGCCATAGGCATGCACGGCGACGTAATTCCAGGTCGGCACGACTTTGCCGTGCTCGGCCTTGCTCGGGTAGAAGTCGGGACTCACATAGGCATCGGCACCGGCGAAAATGACCAGTGCTTCGGCACCGTTCTGCAGTTCCTTCCACTGAGGATTGGCCTTGGCGAAATGGCCGTACAAGGTGCCGTTCGGGCCCTCGTCGGTGTTCAGCAGCAAGGGCAGGTGACTGGCTTGCAGACCCTGTTCGCCATGGGTGACCAACAGGGCGAGTCGGGTACCGAGGATCTGTTGCTGCAGCTCGGGCAAATCATTGAGGGCGAAACCACTGGGCGTATACATGGAAATATTCCTTGGCGAATGCCTGCATCCTAGGCAGGCTATTGGTCTGTTGTAAGAGCCATTAACGTCGAATTTCATGGGTCCATTGTCATGACGAATGCGCCGCTGTCCTTGTCCTTCAACCCCGCCGGCATCGAGCTCGACCGTCGTCAGGGGCTGAGTCGCCAGCTTTATCAGGCGTTGCGGGCGAGGGTGCTGGACGGACGACTGGCCAGTGGTACGCGCTTGCCCGCCAGTCGGGACCTGGCGGCGGCATTGGCGATCTCGCGTAACAGCGTGGTGCGCGCCTACGATCAGCTGTACGCCGAAGGGTTTATCGAGGGGCGGGTGGGGGACGGGACTTATGTCGCGCAATTGCCCCAGGCGTCGTTGCCGGTCAGGAAGTCCTCGAAAAAAGCGCCGACGCAATGGCTGGATCTACCGGTGGTTGTACCTGACAAGGTCATCCACAGCGGCGCGTTGCGGCGCGTCGAAAACAACCATTTGCCCACGCCACCCAGTGGTCCGCCCCGGGCGTTTCGGGTCGGCGTGCCGGCGTTCGATCTGTTTCCGTTCGAGGTGTGGGCCAAACTGAACGCAGCGTTCTGGCGCAAACCGGATCTGCAGCAGCTGTGTTACGGCGCTCCTGAAGGGGACGCGCGGTTGCGCGGGATGATCGCGGCGTATTTGCGCAGTTCCCGAGGCATGCAGTGCAGCGCCGAACAAATCGTCATCACCAGTGGCGCGCAGCAGGGGATCAGCCTCTGTGCGCAGTTGCTGGTGGAACCGGGGGACGGGGTGGCGATTGAAAACCCGGGTTATCGCGCGGCGGGTCATGCGTTCGCGGTGGCCGGCGCGCGCTTGCACGGCGTGGCGGTGGACAGCGAGGGCATCGATTGCCAGGCATTGGCGGGGTTGGGCGATTGTCGCCTGGCCTATGTGACGCCATCGCATCAGTACCCCACGGGGGTGGTGATGAGCCTGGCGCGGCGCCTGGAGTTGCTGGCCTGGGCCGAGCGCGCCAACGGCTGGATCGTCGAGGACGACTACGATGGCGAATACCGCTACAGCGGCGCACCCCTGGCGCCACTGGCAGCACTCGATCGGCAGGGACGGGTGCTGTACGTCGGCACGTTCGGCAAGGTCGCCTTTCCGGCGCTGCGCCTGGGTTACCTGGTGTTGCCGCCGGCGCTGGTGGACGCGTTCTCGCAACGTCGAGCGGTGGACGTGCGTCATTCCGAGGTCAGCACCCAGGCGGTGATGGCCGAATTCATGGCCGCCGGGCACTTTCAGCGACACATCCGGCGCATGCGTCGCGCCGCGTTGAGCCGCCGTAACACACTGCTGACGGGTTGGCCCCGGGACATCGCCGGTGTCGGCAGCCTGCCGAGCGTCGCGGCGGGGCTGCACCTGACGGTCGCGGTCGACTCCCTGGCCCGCGAGCGTGAACTGATCGAAAAAGCCGACCGGGTCGACGTCGAAATCAACGGGCTGAGCAGCTACTGGTTGCCGGATTCCCAAGAACCGGAGGACCAGAGGGCGGGGCTGGTCCTCGGTTTTGCGGCGGTGCCCGAGGCGGCGATCAGCGCGGCGCTTGGGCGTCTGCAAGCAGCCTGGCGTGAATAGCCTCAGGATTTGGCCTTAGGTTCCATGTCCCAGAAGAGCTTGCGCAGGTCGGGGTCGACGAGCTTTCGCAGGACGCCATCGATGGGCTCGAAGGCGCTCAATGCCGTTTGCTGGTCGGGGGAGAGGGTTTTGAGATAGTCATCGGCGATTTTCAGGTGGGCTGCCGTTGGCTGGTCGGCGGGGCTGGTCAAGCTCTCATAGTGAAAATGCGCCACCCAGATCGTCTTGCCTTTGGCCTTGTCGAGAATCCGGTACTCCCGAAAGAAGTCGCCCATCCCTGTGGTCTGGATTCGCCCTCGTGGGTCGGCGGCGACGTCGACCTGCTGGTGTTCGTGCATCCATTTGAAAGCCGTTTGAGTCGGTTTGCGCAGCTTGTATAACTTCGCTCGAACGCTGATGCCTTCTTCACGCAATTGACGCGCGGCTGCACGCATTTCGAGGCTCAGGGTCGCGACCGGCAGCGGTTCGCCGTCCCGTTTTTTACTCCGCAGCACGGCCTGATCTACGCTGTCGGCGCCTTGCTCCAGTTTGAGCGCCTGTTGATCGAACAGATCCTGTATGTCAGCGGGTATACGCCTTGGGCGCAACGCGTCCTTGGCGGTGCGCTCGATGAATCTGGACGTATCCAGGTTCAGGTCCATGGCGGCGGCGATGAGCTCCTCGTCGCTGAGTGTCGAAGCCGGTTGTTGGCGGATCATGGGCGCGATGGGCGTGAGAGGAGCCTGCGCGGTAGTGCCGGGTTCGCTCTTGGCCGGGGCCTTCGGCCGGGTTTTTCGGACTTTTGCCGGTTGATGGTAAGACGCCTGGCGACTGCTCGTCGTGGCTTTTTGTAGCGGCTTTGGGGGCTGCGGCAGCAACGCCTGGAGTCGGTTTTGGACCAATTGCGCGAACTCGCCGATCAGTCCACGCAGGCGCAGAAGTCGGGCTGGCTTGAGCAGGTCGGGGTAGGCGTCCGGCAACTCCTGTAGGCGCTGGTCGGCATCGGCGAAGGTTTCAATCAGGCTGTCCAGCGCTTCAATGCGAGACTGCAGAGGGCGCAGGTTGTCGCCAGCCGCTGCCATGTCAGCCACTTGAATGGCGGCCTTGGCGGCACTCACGATGATTTTACCCACGGCATCCCGTGCCTGGGGCATCAGGGGGCTGGCCTTGTCTTCAAGACACAGTTCCTGGGCCATGCCAATCTCGTTGGTTTTCAGATCCAGCACGTTGAACGATGGCGCGAGCTTTTTTATTTCGTTCGCTCTCTCGATGCCGGACCTTCCTGCCGCGCGCAGACCCTCGATCGTCGAGTGCGAAAGCTCGAGTTTTTCGACCATTTCCTGGCTCAGGTCAGTCGCCACTTGAATGTTGGCCACATAGGTTTTCAGGGGCATCGGTTCTGTCTGGCCGGTGTCGGTCATCATCCTTGTCGCCTGGGCATATTCGGTTCTCTTGATGACGAACCACAACGACAGGTTCTTCTGCAGCGAGGTGCTGATACGCAGCAATTCATGGACGTAGTTTTTGCTACCGCCGAGGGTGCGCCATTCGCGGAGTTTTTCCAGCGCCTGCCGATACGCCGTAATGGTGACTTCCAGTTTTTGCGCATACGCCTTGCTCAGGCTCTCGAAATGCTCCTGGGTTGATTTCTGCATGTCGGTTTGCAATGTGGAAAGCTCATCTTCCAGCACTTTCTGTTGATCGCTGAATGAGGTCAGGGACTCTTCCAGTTCCTTGAAGCGCATCTCATTGGCGGCGACCAAGGGTTTGCTGAAGGCATTGCCGCCGCCACCACGCAGGCGCAAGCGCAGGTCGATGAACCACTCACCCCTGGCATTATGCGTGAGCAGCGGACCGCTGCGATTTGGCTCGTCAGGGTCAACGATATGAGGAGGGTCCTCGCCGCTTACCATGACCTGGAACCATCGCTCGCCGACCTGGGCAAAGTTCCTGTCATTGTGTTGATAGAGGTGAGGAGGTTTTTCGTTGACCTTAGTCACGTTTCTGTCGGTGATGTCGATGGCTGCGACCTTGAACTTGTCCAGGTAAGTACCCAGCGCCGCCGGTGTACGACGTGGCACCGAGCCGGCCACCTCAAGCGAGGAGCGGTGCCCGGGTGCAAGTTCTGCGACCAGTGGGGCCGGGTCGAACTGGACGGTGACAGGCTCGCCCCCAGGCAGTGTTGGTTTCTCTAACGACGGCCGCGCCAGTCGAGGCTTGCCTGATAGAGTATTGCGACGCATCGCGGCATGATGGCTGAGGACAATGCCGGTGATCAGCAGCAGGTCCGACAGCGAAGTCCATTCAATGAACGAGTCGCCTCGATTACTGGCGTCGATGGCCTGCTGGATTTCGTTGATGGTCTGCCATACCCATACGGCCGTCCCGACAGCGCCGGTGAGAAAGTTCGAGGTGACGGCGAACAATGCCCAGCTGCTTTCCTTGAGCAGGGTCCAGCGGCGTTCGGCATTCGATTGTGACTGGCGGTCAGCCAGGTCGACCAAGGCCCGGGCGTTGCTTTTGAACAGTGCCGACAGGACATTCCCGGTTATTTCGTCATTCGCGAACGTTACTTGCCCGAACCCTTGCGCCTGCTTGAACGGGTTGACCAACTGTTCGGCCACGATCCACGGCGATGGCAGGCCGGTGGGGAGTACATATTGGTCATACTCATAACTGAGGGTGTTGTCCGGCAGCCATGCCAGCACGGAGTCCCTCAGCTCGCCGGGTTGATGCAATGCATACAGCAGGTTTTGCCTGGAAGGAAACTGCAACAGGGGCAGGTCCTGCATCGGGCGATACAGCAGGCAAGGCCCGCTTTCTGCATTTCGAGGGCTGATGAGGAACATGTTCTCAACGCTGTCACTGCTACTGATCAGGCGATGTTGCGGCGTCAGCTTGAGCGGGTAGATGGCGATGGAATGGGCCTTTTCGGTATCGCTGTCGAGCAACTCGCAGATGAATCGGTAGCCGAGCTCATCAATGCCCGCCTCCTGTTTGACCTTGCCTTCGAGCGCCAGCAGCGGCAACAGCAAGCGCAACTGGTCGCAGTAGAAGTTTTCCTGGCGTCGGGATTCCACGGGCTCGTCGATCAGCTTGCGTTTGATCAGCGCCGGGTACGCCTCGCCGATATTGACTTGTGCAGCCAGGGTGGTGAGGAACGCAGGTGTGAGCCATGGCGGAACCGACTGACCGGGCAGGAACGATACGGTTGCCATGTAGGGCGCCTGGTTTTCCATGGCAAACTCGGCGAGCGTCTCGGTGCGGTGGTCGAGGGGGTTGGGCAGTGTGAAGTTGCCAGAGGTAAAACTGTTGGTGATGTTGATTCGCAGTTCATTGAGCGGCAGCGTCGCGGCATCGACTGCGCGGGTATCGGCGATGATCGCTTCAGCCATCAGGCGCTGGGCAAAGTCGATGATGGAAGGTATTTCGTTTCTGGCTGCCTTGTGCTCAGGCTGTCGATAGAGCTTGCCCAGTGCGGTGATGTAGCGGCTGTAGTCTTGAATGTCCTTGGGCGATGCGTTGCGCAGCCAGTCGGGAATCGCCGCGTGCAGTTGCATGAGCCGCGCGTGTTCGGTTTCGTCGAGCCCGCTTTCGAGTTCGGTATCATCTTCGACCGGTTTTTCAAGGGAACCTATCAAGGCGATGGCATCAAGCTGTGACGAGACCAGGGCCCAGGCCATATGGTCAAAAACGTTGCCATCAGGCTCGAAAAGCCGCCATGTCAAGGTGCGCCCTTCGAGCGATTCCTCAAGGCGGGCGGGCAGCGAATTGCCCAATTGTTCCATTGAGCTGAACGACTCATAACCGCGCTCGATCGTGTACATCACCAGCAACTCGCGTTCGCGGCAGGTGGCCTTGAGCACCAGGGCCCCGCCGATCACGAGGTGGCTGGCAACCGTGTTTTTAACGATGTCGATATCGATCAGGCACGCCTGAATGGCCGATAGGCCGCTGTTCGAATTCTTTCGTGCGGCCTTGTCCGGGGCTTCGAACACTTCGCGCGCCATCGTGCACTCGTCGACGTCCCAGCCTTTTACCGTTTGCACATTCAATGCCTTGCGCAGTGAATCGGACAACTCCTGCCAGCGAGGGATTTTCTGGCCTGTCTGGTTCCAGTAATCGAGCTGGCGCTTCTGCAGTTCGACGAACAACTGTGGCACCGAGTCGTTGAGTATCTGGGCAATGTCTTCGATGCTGACGGCGAGATGAACCGGGTCGTTGGCGTCGGATTCCAGGGTCAGGAAATGTTCGCCTTCGAGATAGTTGGCGGTTGTGCCATACAGGCTCTGCAGGACAAGTGTGTGGGTGAGCGAAAGGAATTCGACCGACTCCATCTCGACGTGATCATCCACCACCCGCCATTGCGGGGTGGCGACGAGGGTTTTGTCAGGGGCGATGTTCAGTGCCGGGTAGCGCGTTGCCAATTTCTCGCGCAGCAGGTCCGAAGCGACTTCACTCGGCAGCGGACTGTGGCTGGTCTGGCTGACCAGATCACTTTTTTCGAGAAGGGGTGTCGAGTCTTTTGGGGCGATCGGTGTCGGGGTACTGGTCATGATGTCGTGCCCCCGGTTTTCGCTTTCGGCAAGAACAATGATCGAGCCAGTTGTGGACTGATCTCGCTGCGGTAGATCGCGATCAACTCGTTGTTGCTGACCGTTCGCAGATCAAACGCGCCGCCCAGTGTGCGTTGCGCTTCGGTTTTCAAGTGCGCCGCACTGTAGGCGTCGGCAGCGGCGGAGGGCGTCGGGTAGTGAAAGTGGGCGTACCAAAGCACTTTGGCGGAGCTGGCGTCACGAATTTCATACTCCTCGAGATAGTCCTTGCGGTGCCCTTTGAGCCGCTTGCGCCCCGCAGTCTTGACGATGACGACCAACCCTTGGCTGTGCAGCCATTCGACGCGAGCGACGGTGGGAGGTTGTTGCTTGGTCATGCTGATTCGAGTCTGGAGACCCTTTTGATCAAGGCTGACCGCGCCCTCATTAAGCTGTTTGGCCATGCTCACAGCGGAGCCCGGACCGCCGTCAGTAATGTTCAGCTTGGTCAGGGCCTTTTCGATGGCGGTCGCGGCGTCCTCCATCCGGCGGGCCCTTTGTTGGAAAAGGTCTTCTATTTCCACGGGGATACGCCCCGGCCGTTTGGCGTGGGCCTCGGTTCTGCGGGTAAATTCGTCCAGCTCGTCGAGTAAGGCTTGTCCCGTCTGGGTACTGGTCTTCAGATCAACCGGACCGGTGGCCTCAGGCGCGCGCGAGCTCGACACATGTTCGAGCCAGACACCGGGCGTTTTCTCGTGAAAGGTCACGACCTTGCCGCTCAATGTCGAGGTCACATCGAGCAGCTCGGTGCCATCAGCGCTGGTACGCTCGCGCAGCTTGCCGACGACCGTTCCCTTGAAACGGGTCTTGATCACGCGCCTGGGCGCAGGCGCCGGGCGTGAGGGGCCGGGCGTCGGTTCCAGCATCCTGCGCTCATTGAGCAGGCTCGCCAGGTGTCTCTCGCTGCGCTTTTTGAATTCTTCGATTTGCTGGCGCATCCGCTCCAGCGGGGGCTGTAGCAATTGCCCCGAATACTCGTCGGGCAGATCGACGATTCGTTGGTCCAGGGTTGCGTATTGCTCCACCAGATCATTGAAGCCGTCGATGCGTTCTTCCAGGCCAAGCTCATGGTCCTGGGCCGCCAGGTCGATGGACGACTGGATGGTAAGGCCGGCATCTTCGACGAGTCGCTGCATGGCCTGGCTGGCTGGCGCGGTGTCGACCGTGGCGCTGTCGTCGAGGCATAACTCCTGCGCCAGGCTGATCTGGAACAGCTTCAGATCCTGCAGGTCGAACTTCGGCAGTTGCGCCTTGCATTGGCGGGCCGCTTCCCCCGCCTCTTTGCCCAGGCGCATCAGATCCTCGATGCGGGCGTGGGCGAACTCGATCTTCTCAATGTAGCCCTGGGTCATGTCGCTGGTGAGCTGATGGACCTGGCGGGGAGTCTGGGTGCCTTCGAGGGTCTCATTGTCCAGCAAGGCAAGGGACCTGCGCATGCTTTCTCCGAACGCCAGGTTTTGCCGGGTGAACCATTTCTCCGTCAGTAACAGCTGATAGTCCAGGCAACTGACCGTAACCGGGCGATAATTGACGATGGGCTCAATGGCGTTGAAATTCTTCACTTGGTCGATGTAGGCGCCGTAGGCCGACAGCTGTGAGTCCAGCAGGTCGAGCAGGGGCTGGCGATTTGCATCGGTGGCGGCCTTTTCCGCGGCCTCGAGTTCATTTTGCAGTTCAAGCTTGCGGGCATCGAACGTGGTCAGTTGTTTCCTCAAATCTTCCCTGTGCTGTTGGTTCTTGCGTTCGATTTCCCTTCGGGCCCTACCGCCGCCGCGCAGCCGCAGGCGTGTGTCGACGAACCATTCGCCCTTTTCCGAGTGAATCAACAGGGGCCCCGTCCTGGCCGGGGTTTGTCTTGAATCGATGATCTGCACATCACCGTTGTCATTGAGCATCACTTCAAACCAGCGCTGATTGATTCGGGCATACCATTTCTGCTCGAGCGGGATCAGGAAGCGATGAGGACCGGACACGGCAGGTGTGTCTTTCAATGCCGCAGGCTTGGCAATCGCCAGGCTGTCCAGCAAGACCCCCAGCGGCACGCTTGGCAACAAGCCTTGGGTGTAGACCGACGTTTCATGGTTGGCAGGCAACTGCTCGGCGGCGACATCGGCCGCTTGATTCAGGGTGATTTTTGCCGGCGGCAGGGGTTTGGAAGCCGGTGTCGAAACCTTCTCGACGGTCTGCGGCGCAGGTTTGTCGCGACTTGCCGCGTGATGGGCAAGCACCATGCCCAGTGACAGGAACAGATCGGTCAGCGCGGCCCATTGTTGATCACTGTCGCCGACTTCGCGGGCTTCATTGGCTTCATGCAGGTCATCCATGATTTGCCAGATCCAGGCGGCCGTCCCGGCGGTGCGACCGAGGAAGGGCAGGGCAACATTGAACAGCATCCATGCGCCCTGTTTAAACGTCGCCCAACGCCGTTCTCCATTGGACACCGATTGCCTGTCCGCCAGGGTGACCAGTGCATTGGCGTTGGCGTTGAACACCGCTTGCAGCGGCGGCTCAGGGAGTGGCGCAGGACTGAAGGTGACAGCCCCCATCATGCCCAATGTCGAGGTGGGGTCGACCAACCACTGCGAGAGCGTCCAGACCGAGGGCAGCTCTCCTGGGAAGACATACTGGGAATAGTTGAAGTACAGGTCTTGCGGCAGCCAGGCCAGGACCGACTGGCGTAGCGCCTTGTCGTGTTTGATCGCGTACAGCAGATTCGCCTCGCTGGAATACTGCGTCAGCGGATGATCGAGCAACGGTCGGTACAGCAGGCATGGACCCTTGTCGGCCAGTTTCGGCCCGATCAGGAACATGTTGGCCACTTCGTCGGCCTTGTTGTCGCTGCGTCCCCCTGGAATGAACGCCAACGGACGAATGACAATTTCCTGCCCGTCGACGTAGCGATCGGCAGCCTTTTCCTGCAAGGCGGCGACCACGTACCGATAGCCCTGTTCGTCGATGCCGCTGGCCCCGCCACGGATCTTCAGTTGCAGCGCCAACAGCGGCAGTTGCAGGTGCAGTTGGCTGGTATAGAGGCGTTGTCGACGCAGGCTTTCCCCGGGATCGACCAGCAACTTGTTCTTGATCAGCTCTGGGTAGGTTTTGCCGATGTTGACGGTGCTGACCAGTTCTTCCAGGCAGGCCGGCGTCAGCCACGCAGGCGCGGCCTCACCGTCGTTGTATTGCACGGTTTTGTCCCCCAGCGGCAGGCCGGCGAGGTTCTGCAATGCAAATTCAGCCAACGACATTTTCAGGGTCTGTGTCTGGCCGGGCACGATGACCGCGCCGAGCACAACCAGGCTGGTAATGCTGACTTCGATGTCCGCCAGTTTCAGTGAGGTCGCGGCTGCCTGATCCTTGATCTTCTGGTCCTTGATCATCTGATCGGTCAACGCCTGCAGGGCAAAATCAGGCAGCGCGGCAATGCCTTCATCAAAGGTCTGGCCGTGGTGCTGTTCACGCAGCAGCGCCAGGTCCATCAAGTGTCGGCTGTAGCGGGTCAGATCGGTGGGCGACGCGTTTGCCAGCCAGTCCGGCAACAGGTGCTGGATCTGGCTGTAGCGCGACGTCGAGGGTGGGTGAAGTTGCGAGAAATTGTTCGCCGATGCGGCCACCTGCGGATCAAGGGTGGGGGCCCAGGTGGAGTTACCGAATGCACCGATGGCGTCGATCTCAAGGGCAATCAGCGCCCAGGCCTGATGCTCGAAAAACATCCCTTCGGGCTCGTACAGACGCCATTGCAACGTGCGGTCATGTCTGGACGTGACCATGCGCCCGGACAGCATTTCGCCCAATAACGCCAGCGAATCGTAGCGCTTGAAGCCTTCGGCGATCGAATGGGTCACGACAAGGGTGCGATCCTCCAGTGTGCCCACCAGCACCGCCATTTCCAGGACCCACGAGTGTTTGCTCGTGGCGGTATCGAGGCTATCGATATCGATCAGGCAGGCCTTGGTCTGGTAGCGGTCGTGAGCTGCTCGTTCGTGCTTGTCCGGGTACTGGAAAAGGGACAGGGCCATTTCTCGCAGGTCCTCGTCCCAGTCCGTCACCTTGTCGACGTTCCAGAGCTTGTGTAACGCGTCGCGCAACTGATGCCAGCGCGGCGTCGAGTCCGCGATGGGCCGGTTCCAGTAATCGAGTTGTTGCTCCTGATAGGCAACGAACAATAACTTGGCCAATGTGTTGAGCAGGCATCCGACGGCGTTGATCTTGACCGGTAGATGAGTTAACGGCTCGACTCCCGGTTGCCGTGTCAGGAAATGTTCACCGTCGAGATAGGTCACCGATTTGCCTGACAGGCTCAGTCTTACCAGCACCTCGGTCAGGAATTCAAAGTGGCTGGTACCCGGAACGACTTGAGCGTCGGTCATGATCCAGGCAGGTGTCACCACCATCGTCACATTCGGGTCGATGTGCAGATTGGGGTAGTGGATGTCGAGGGCGGTACGTAGTGATTTTGCAGCGACTTCCCTGATCGAAGGACCTGCCACCAGTTGGGTCAGTACGTCGTCGGGGTTTATGGCGGGCGAGTCGGGCATGGCCGTTTCCTGTGTCCGGTGGAGCGCTGCGGGGGGCAACGCGGTTTTCGGGCAAGGTAGAGGGCTGGCGGTGGCTCAGGGTGGTAGATATGTATCGCTGACAAAAAAGACCCGCGTCACCGCGGGTCTTCTGTTTCAACTAGGTCCCGGATTTGATCTTGGTCCAGGCCCGGGTGCGTGCGCGTTCGGCATCCCGTGGCAAGGGTTGCAGGGTGTAGAGCGTGCCCATCGCCGCTTCGGTCGGGTACAGGTTGGGGTTGTTGCGGATCGCCGGGTCCACAAGTTCCGTGGCGTCCTTGTTCGGGTTGGGATAACCCACGAAGTCGCTGACCGGCGCGATCACCTGGGGTTGCAGAAGGTAGTTGATGAAGGTGTAGGCGTCCTCCGGGTTCTTCGCGCCTTTGGGGATGGCGAGCATGTCGAACCAGATCGGCGCGCCTTCCTTGGGCAGGCGCATGTCGACGACCACACCGTTCTTGGCTTCCTTGGCGCGGTTGGCGGCCTGGGAGAAGCTGCCGGAGTAACCGACCGCGACGCAGATGTCGCCGTTGGCGATGTCGGCCATGTACTTGGAGGAGTGGAAGTAGGTGACGTACGGACGGATCTTCATCAGCAGCGCTTCAGCCTTGTCGTAGTCCGCGGGCTTTTTGCTGTTGGGGTCAAGGCCCAGGTGTTGCAGGGCCAGGGGCAGGATCTCCGAGGGCGAGTCGAGCAGGGCGACGCCGCACTGCTTGAGCTTGCTGATGTTTTCTTCCTTGAAGATCAGGTCCCAGCTGTCCACCGGTGCGTCGGCCCCCAGTGCGGCCTTGACCTTGTCGGGGTTGAAGCCGATCAGGATGGTGCCGTACATGTAGGGCACGGCGAACTTGTTGCCCGGGTCGTTGGCCTCGATCAGCTTCATCAGCTTGGGATCGAGGTGGTTCCAGTTCGCCAGCTTGCTGCGATCCAGCGGCTGGAACACGCCGGCTTCGATCTGCTTGGCCAGGAACACGTTGGACGGCACCACCACGTCGTAGCCGGAGTTGCCGGTCAGCAGCTTGGCTTCCAGCGCCTCGTTGGTGTCGAAGATGTCATAGACCAGTTTGACCTGGGGGTTCTGCGCCTTGAAGTCTTCCAGGGCCTTGGGGGTGATGTAGTCGAACCAATTGTAGACGCGCAGCGTTCGTTCTTCGGCGTGAGCGCCAGTACTGAGCAGCGCCGCGCACAGGGCCGGAGCAATGACCTGCTTGAGCTTTTTCATTGTTCAAAACCTTCCAGCACGTTCACCGCGTTGATGCCGATTTCTTCCACCGCGTAACCGCCTTCCATGACAAACAGCGTCGGTTTGCCGAGGGCGGCGATGCGCTTGCCCATCGCCAGATAATCAGGGCTGTCGAGCTTGAATTGCGAGATCGGGTCGTCCTTGAACGTATCCACGCCCAGGGATACGACGACGATGTCGGCGCCATAGCTTTCGATCTCGTTGCAGGCTTGCTCCAGTGCAGCGCTCCAGGCATCCCAGCCACTGCCGGCGGGCAGGGGATAGTTGAAGTTGAAGCCTTCCCCGGCGCCTTCGCCGCGCTCGTCTTCATAGCCGAGGAAGAACGGGAACTCGGCTTCCGGATGGCCGTGGATCGAGGTGAACAGCACGTCGCTGCGCTCATAGAAAATCGACTGGGTGCCGTTGCCGTGGTGGTAGTCGACGTCGAGGATCGCGACTTTCTTGTGGCCCTGGTCGAGGAAGGCCTGGGCGGCGATGGCGGCGTTGTTGAGGTAGCAATAACCGCCCATCAAGTCGCTGGCGGCGTGGTGCCCTGGTGGACGGCACAGGGCGAACGCACCGCGGGCGCCGCGCTGGATCTCTGCCTGTGCGGTGAGTGCGACTTGCGCCGCGCTGTAGGCCGCTTGCCAGGTGCCGGCGGTGATCGGCGCGCCGCCGTCGAAACTGTAGTAGCCGAGCTGACCGTGCAGGCTGGTGGGCTTGATGCTGCGCAAGGTGCGGGCCGGCCAGGTGTAGGGCAGCAGGTCACCGTCGGTGTTGAACTCGGTCCAGCGCGCCCAGGCGCCTTTGAAAAAGTCGAGGTAGTCGCGGCTGTGGATGCGCTCGATCGGGCCGAGGCCGAAATCCTCGGGCGCTTCCACGGGGCCCAGATTCTGCTTTTGCACCCGTTGCAACACGTGGTCGGCACGCGAAGGCATCTCGAAGCAGGGCTTGAGTTGCCCGTCGATCAGTTCACAGCGGCCGTGGTGCAGGTGGTGATCGTCCGAGTAGATCGTCAGCATTTTGTTGTTCTCCGCAGGCTGTTTCGGTTGCACACAGTCTTGCGGCGTCGAGTGTTTCGGAGAACGGCAGGAAAGGCCAAAAGGGGATTAATATGGCCAAAATGATTGACCGAAATTCGCCCCTTGTACCTGTAGGAGCTGCCGAAGGCTGCGATCTTTTGATCTTCAAGGCCGAAACTGACTGGGCGCGACCCCACTCCAGCGCACAAACGCATGGCGGAAACTCGCGGTCTCGCTGAAGCCCAACGCCTCGGCAATCCGGTAGATCGGCATCTGGTCCTCACACAACATCTGCTTGGCCTGCTCGAATCTCAACTCATCCAGCAATTCCTGATAACTGCACCCCAGATCCTTGAGATGCCGACGCAAGGTGCGCGCTGAACAATTCATCTGCTCGGCCAACCCTTCAAGCCCAGGCGCGGGATTCAGCTGCGCGCTGAGCAACTGGCGAATCCGCCCCAACCATGCCTGGCGTCCGGTGAACTCGGTGTTCTGCTTGCGGCAGCGTTCGGCCATGGCCTGGTGGGTGATGACATCCGCCAGCGGCAGGGGTTGATCGAGCCAGCGCTTGTCGAAGGCAAAGGCATTGTTGCGTGCCCCGAAGTGCAGCGGGCAGTCGAAGTGTTCGGCGTAGCTCGCCTCATAGTCGGGCGCGGCATGTTCGAAGCGCGCGGCGAGCAGCGGCAGGACATGCCCGAGCAGGTCGTCGCAAATGACTTTCAGCGACACCAGGCAGAACTCGGCGTTGAACACCGCCAGCGCCGGATTCTCCCGGTAATCGGCGGCGACGAACCAGACGCGCTCGTCGTCCTCTTCCAGGCTCAGCTCGAAAAGTGTTCCCAACAGCGCCGGATAACGCATCGCCAGGCGTAACGCGTCACCGAAGGTGGCACTGGTGAGCAGGGCATAGCCCAGTATGCCGTAGGACGAAACGTGCATCCGTTGGCCCAGTTCCAGGCCGATATCGTGCTTGAGGGCGACGGCGTTGGCGCAGACCTGCATCTCTTGATTGGTGGTAATGCGCGTGTCCGCCCGGCTCAGGTCCGCGGCGCTGATGCCGCTGCCGGCCAACAAGGCTTCGCTGGACAGGCCTTCGGCCTTGAAGGCGTTGAGCACCAGGGAGACGGCGTTGAGGGTGGTCAGATGGGAGTGGAGCATGCTCGGTTCCGGCGTGGGGGTGCTGGAACCGAGCAACTTGTGTGCCGGTTTGAGTCAGTGAGCCTTAATGGCTACTCAACAACGAAGCTGCACCGGCACCGCCGAACAGTCCGGCACTGACCCGGTTGAACCAGCTCTGGCCCTTGCCGCTACGCAAATACCGCGCAGCGCCATGGGCACCGAGGCCGTAGGCCAGCTTGCACAGCAAATCCAGAACGGTCCAGGTGGCGATCATCACCAGCAGTTGCGGCAGGAACGGCTGCTCGGCGCTGAGGAACTGCGGCAGGAATGCGGCGAAGAACAGGATGTCCTTCGGATTGCTGGCGCCCAGCATGAAGGCTCGCCCGAACAATGCGCGAAAGCGTGGAATCGCTGTCGCCTGAGGCACTTCGGCGCCGTGGGACGGTTGGCGCGATTGCTGCCAGCTCTGCCAGGCGAGGTAGAACAGGTACAACGCGCCGACGATTTTCAATGCGCTGAACAACTGTTCCGATGCCAGCAGCAGGGCGCCCAGGCCCAGTGCCGAAGCACTCAACAGGCAGATCGAGGCAATCACGCCGCCGAGAAACGCCGGGTAGGAACGGACCAGGCCGTAATTCAGACTGTTGCTGATCATCAGCAAAGACAGTGGCCCCGGGATCAGGATCACCACCAGCGCAGCGCCGCTGAACAGCAGCCAGGTTTCCAGACTCATCACTTTCCTCCATTTGCACAAAAGCCTCACCCGACGGGGTGAGGCTGGTTTCTAGCGCGTCCCGCCGAGGTTTACAGGAAGATGAACTTGGCAATGAAGATTGCGCAGAGCACCCACAAACTGACGGAAATTTCCTTGTACTTGCCAGTGCCGGCCTTCAGCGCCACGTAGGTGATGAAGCCCAGCGCGATGCCGTCGGCGACCGAGAAGGTCAGGGGCATCATGATTGCCGTGACGATCGCCGGAATGCTGTCGGTCGCCTCGTCCCATTCGATGTGGGCCATGCCGCCCATCATCAGCATGGCCACATAGATCAGCGCACCGGCGGTTGCGTAGGCGGGGATCATCCCGGCCAGCGGAGCGAAGAACATGGCTGCAATAAATAGCACACCTACGGTCACAGCGGTAAGACCAGTCCGACCACCTGCCGCGACGCCAGCAGCACTTTCCACGTAGCTGGTGACCGGTGGAACGCCCACTACCGCACCAAACACACTGGAGGCACTGTCAGCTTTCATGGCGCGCGAGAGGTTTTCGATCTTGCCGTCAGCGTTCACCAGGTTGGCGCGCTGGGCCACCCCCATCAAGGTGCCGGCGGTGTCGAACATGTGCACGAAGAGGAAGGCCAGCACCACGCTGATCATGCTGACGTTGAACACGCCGGCGACGTTCATGGCCATCCAGGTCGGGGCCAGGCTCGGCGGGGCTGACATGATGCCCTCGTAGTGCACCAGGCCCAGGCCCCAACCGGCCAGGGTCACGGTGATGATGCTGATGAGGATCGCGCCGAAAACCTTGTGATAGCTGAGGATGGCGATCATCAGGAAGCACACGGCGGCGAGCAGCGGGCCAGGCTCGCGCAGGGAACCGAGCTTGATCAAGGTCGCCGGGCTATCGACGACGATGCCCGCGGTTTTCAAGCCGATCAGCCCGAGGAACAGGCCAACGCCTGCGCCCATGGCGAAGCGCAGGCTGACGGGGATGCTGTTGAGCAGCCATTCGCGGATCCGCGAGAAGGTCAGGATCATGAACAGCACACCGGAGACGAACACCGCCCCCAACGCGGTTTCCCAGTTGTAGCCCATGGTGCCGACCACGGTGTAGGTGAAGAAAGCGTTCAAGCCCATGCCCGGCGCCAGGCCGACCGGCCAGTTGGCGTAAAGGCCCATCAACAGGCAGCCCAGGGCGGCGGCAATGCAGGTGGCGACGAACGCCGCGCCATGGTCGATCCCGGCGTCGGCCATGATGTTGGGGTTGACGAAGATGATGTAGGCCATGGTGATGAAGGTTGTCAGACCGGCAATCAGCTCGGTCTTCACCGTGGTGCCATGCAAGCTGAGTTTAAAGATGCGCTCCAGCCAGCCATTGCGTAGAGGCGGCGAGAGATCCAGCGTCGATGCTTCGGATTTGCGGCTTTCCACAGCGAGGTACTCCTCAAGAGTTTTATTGTTATTTCCAGGGCCGGACCCATGAGGGTGGCAGCGGCCCTTTGAGGCACTTGCGAATTTGTTGACCGATAGGTCAGGAACTCGCACGAAGTGGATTATGCTTTTGTATACAAATAAAGCAAATAATGTTTTTGGTTTTGTCGACGAAAAGTTTGGCAATAGGGATATATCGCCTTCGTGGGCCTCATCGCCAGCAGGCTGGCTCCCACAGATTTTGTGTACACCACAGATCACTGTGGGAGCCAGCCTGCTGGCGATAGGGGCAGAACAGTCAATCAACAACAGCCTGACTTTTCCCAAGCGCCAGATTCACCGCCAACCACCCATTCACCGCCGACTCCCCAGCCTCGGCAAACACCCGCTCAAGCAATTTCACCTGCTCACGCCGCAGCGCCTGCTCAAACCGCGCACCCTCGGCGGTCAATTCCAGCAGCCGCTTACGCTTGTCCGTCTCGGATGCCACGCTGTCCACCAAATGCATTTCCAGGAGTTGGCGCAACGGCATGTTCAACGCCTGCTTGCTCACGCCCAGCAACGCCAGCAACTCCTTGACGCTCAGGTTCGGGTAACGGGCAATGAAAAACACGATGCGCTGATGCACCCGACTCAAGCCGCGCCGCTCGAGCATTTCATCGGCCTTGGCGGTAAAGGCCTGGTAACCGAAGAAAAACGCTTCCATGGCCTGCTGTTGGGAAATCGGGTTTTTAAGGTCAATCATGTTGACGTATCCGCTCGGGCTGTCGTAATTTCAGTCAACAAGTTTGACTTATTTTCCCCTGGCCTCGCTACCGGTGACTCCCATGGCTTTTTCCGAACGTGTCTCGCGCCTTAAAAGTTCCTTGATCCGTGAAATCCTCGCGGCCGCCCAGCGTCCGCAGGTGATGTCGTTCGCCGGAGGCTTGCCGGCCGAAGCCATGCTGCCGAAAGTCGACTGGGACCAGATGCCGGTGTCCATGGGCCAATACGGCATGAGTGAAGGCGAACCGGCCTTGCGCGAAGCCCTGGCGGCACAGGCGCGCGCGTTGGGTGTGCCATGCGAGGCGAATCAGGTCTTGGTGGTCAGTGGCTCCCAGCAAACCCTCGACCTGGCCGCCAAGCTGTATATCGACAAAGGCACCGAGATTCTGCTCGAGGCACCGACCTACCTGGCGGCGCTGCAGATCTTCCAGCTGTTCGGAGCCCATTGCCTCACCGTGCCGCTGCAAGCCGATGGCCCGGACCTGGCGCAACTGCGCGCGCGCCTGGAAACACATCGCCCGGCGTTCATCTACCTGATCCCGACGTTCCAGAATCCATCGGCGGTGCGTTACAGCGAAGCCAAGCGCGAGGCGGTCGCGGCATTGCTGGATGAGTTTGGCGTGACCCTGATCGAAGACGAGCCTTACCGTGAGTTGACCTTCGATGGCGGCAGCGCCCAACCGATTGCCGGTCGCCTGAAGAAAGCCAGTTGGATCTACACCGGCACCGTGTCGAAAACCTTGCTGCCGGGCCTGCGCGTCGGCTATCTGATCGCCAGTCCAGACCTGTTCCCGCACCTGTTGAAGCTCAAGCAATCGGCGGACCTGCACACCAATCGGGTCGGCCAGTGGCAGGCGCTGCAATGGCTCGGCAGCGAGCCCTATCAGCAGCACTTGAGTGAATTGCGGGGATTTTACCGGGAGCGCCGCGACGCATTCCAGGCGGCGCTGCAAAGGCATTTTGCCGATCTGGCGGATTGGCACGTGCCCCAGGGCGGGCTGTTTTTCTGGCTGACGCTCAAGCAACCGCTGGACACCCGGACGTTGCTCAATGCGGCGCTGGCCAATGACGTGGCGTTCATGCCGGGTGAGCCGTTCTTCCCTGAGCCGGACAATCATCACGGGCATCTGCGGCTCAACTTCAGCCACATTGATCCGGTGCGGCTGGAGGAGGGGATAAAGCGATTGGCGGCGGTGGTGCGGCAGGCTCAGGCGGCCTGAAGAAAAAAACCGGCTCAATGGCCGGTTTTTTGTCTGGATTTTGCGGTGTTTGTGCCGGCCTCATCGCCAGCAGGCTGGCTCCCACAGGGGATTTGCGGTGTTCACAAAACCTGTGGGAGCCAGCCTGCTGGCGATAGGGCCGTCAATCACACCCCAAATACATCAGGCAGCAGCAAACCGCTTGTCCAGATAATCAATGATCACCTTGGACTCATACATCCAGGTCGTCTGCCCATTCTCTACGATTCGCAGGCACGGCACCTTGATCTTGCCACCTTGTTCGAGCAGGGTCTGGCGATCCGTTTCGCTGTTCTTCGCATCACGCAAGGCCACCGGTACGTTCAGGCGACGCAGGGTGCGGCGGGTTTTCACGCAGAACGGGCAGGCATGGAACTGATACAGGGTCAGGTCCTTGGCGGCGGCTTCGACCTGGGCCTGGGCAGCGGCAGGGCGCTGCTTCTTGCCGGGACGGGTGATGAAGTCGATGAAAATGATCAGTTGGCCAAGGCCGACACGAAGCGCTTTTACGAACACGTTGAAGCCTCACGGTGCTATTGGAGAAAGGCGCGCAGCTTACCTGATTTTTCCCGGACGAAAAAAAACCGGCGATGAATGCCGGTTCTCTTCGTGGGGCGAATTACTTGATCAGGCTGAGAAATTCGCTGCGAGTCGCGGCGTTCTCACGGAACTCGCCCAGCATCACCGAGGTGATCATCGACGAATTCTGCTTTTCCACACCGCGCATCATCATGCACATGTGCTTGGCCTCGATCACCACCGCAACGCCCAGGGCGCCGGTGACCTGCTGGACGGCATCGGCAATCTGGCGGCTGAGGTTTTCCTGGATCTGCAGGCGGCGGGCGTACATATCGACGATCCGCGCGACTTTCGACAAGCCCAGTACCTTGCCACTCGGGATGTAGGCCACGTGGGCCTTGCCGATGAACGGCAGCAGGTGGTGTTCGCACAACGAGTACAACTCGATGTCCTTGACCAGCACCATTTCGCTGTTGTCGGAGCTGAAGAGGGCACCGTTGGTGACTTCTTCCAGCGTCTGTTCATAACCGCGGCAGAGGTACTGCATGGCTTTGGCGGCACGTTTTGGCGTGTCGAGCAGGCCCTCGCGGGAGGGATCCTCGCCCAGTTGGCCAAGGATCGCGGTGTAATTCTGTTCCAGGGACATGAAACTACCTGTGGGATTTTACGCAAAGGGCAAGGGTACGGTGACGGACACGACGCTGCAAGCGTGAAGCATCAGCTTTACTCGTCGCGGCCTTCCATCATGGTTCGTTTGAGCATCACATAAACAGCGCCCGCACCGCCATGTTTGGGCTGGCACGAGGTGAAACCCAGTACCTGAGAATGCTGGCGCAGCCAGGTGTTGACGTGGCTTTTGATCATCGGCCGCTTGCCGTCCAGGCGCACGGCCTTGCCGTGGGTGACGCGCACGCAGCGGATTTCGAACTTGGTCGCTTCAGCCAGGAAGGCCCAGAGGGTTTCCCGGGCCTTTTCCACGTTCATGCCGTGCAGGTCAAGGCTGCCTTCGAACGGAATCTGCCCGATCTTGAGCTTGCGCATCTGGCTTTCCTGCACGCCGTCGCGGGCCCACATCAGCTCGTCTTCCGGGCCGACGTCGATGACGAACTGGTCGGACAGCCCGTCAACGGTGGTGGCATCGGTACGCACGGTGGCGGCCTGGCGCAATTTTGCGATCTGCGCGCGGTCAGCCTTGGGTTTGCCGGTTTCGGCGCGATCGTGCTTGATCGGCTTGACGCCTTGGATCGCACTTTTGAACAGGGAAAAATCGTCGTCTTGCATGTCAGCCTCCGCGAAGGGCGGCCAGTTTACCCAACTCGAAGGGAATCGGGCGTGAGAAAACGCGCGGCAGCGGGCGACGATGTGCGCTTAGTCGTGTTTTTTCATCAGGTGCGGGGACATGTTCAGCGCGTTCGACTGCCGTGAACGGCGGCGGCAGCGGCGCCACAACCACACGCCCAGGTACAGCACGAACAGGCCGATGACCAGGATCACTGCCGCCCCCGCGCGGTTGCTGTTCAACTCGCCCAGGGCGGGCATGTGACCGAACAGGGCGGCGGCACCTGCCATCGCCAGCAGCACGCCACAGGTCGCCAGCAAGGCGGCAAAGGCCGCGCCGAATCGAAAACGCCAGTTGCTTTGGCCTTTGGGCCGCAAGCGGCGAGCGTCAAAACCATCGGATAACTTCATTCCGACCTTCCTCAATGGGTATCGGCCCTTCGACCGGAAGTTGACCGGGATGTTCCTGAGGCTAAGACATTTACGGCGAACGAGAGGCTTTTGCGGATGAGCGGCGGCCTGCGCCGCCCATGAACCCTGCTCAGACCAGGTCGTTGGTCAGGGCGAGGGCGGCAAAGTTGTCCGCCATGATCGCCATTTCGGTCTGCTGCACATGCTCGGCGCTCAGCACGCCGCCCTTGTACGGCAGATCGCGGGTGGCGCAGGCGTCTTCCACCAGGGTGCAGCGGAAACCCAGGTTCTTCGCCGCCCGCACGGTGGTGCTGACACTGGAATGGCTCATGAAGCCGCACACCACCAGGTCCACCGAGCCCAGTTCTTCCAGGCGTTTTTTCAGGTCCGTGCCATGGAAGGCACTGGGCAGGATCTTCTCGATCTTGATTTCGCCGGCCAGCGGCTCCAGCCCCGGGATGAACTGGCCACGCTCGCCGCGTGGGTCGAACAGCCCACCAACGGTGCCGAGATGGCTGACATGCACGATGGGCCGGCCGGCCGCACGGGCAGCCGTCACCAATTGCTTGATGTTCGCGACAGCCGCATCCATGCCGCTCAGGGCCAGGGGGCCGCTGAGGTACTCTTTCTGGGCATCGATGATGATCAGGGTCGCATGACTCAGTTTGGCTGCTGCGTAACCGCGGCCGCTGAGTTGAAACATCGTTTGTGGAACGGACATTCTGGGGCTCCTTCGAGTGGGGCTTTTGCGACATTGTCCTCTGGCTGAGCGCTTCTGTGAATCGCTACCATCGTAGGCACCGTCGTTACTGGCGTGCAGCGTTGTCAAGTATGACGTTTTGTTCAAGGGTGGGTGAGAAAACCAGAAGTTTCCTACATTTGCCCGAGTATTTTTCCTGCGTCGTCGAGACGACGTTTGACTGGTAGAATCGCCCGTCGATTTTTCTGGAGTTTACCGTCGTGATCACTTCCCGCCTTCGTACCCTGCGTGACCATATCCGTTGGGCCGTCAGCCGCTTCCATGGGGAGGATCTGTTTTTCGGCCATGGGACCGACAACGCCTGGGACGAAGCCCGTCAACTGGTGTTGGGTGCGCTGCACCTGCCGTGGGAAATCGCCGACAGTTACCTGGACTGCAATCTGGAAGAAGACGAAGTGGCCCACCTGCAGCACCTGCTCCAGCGCCGCATCGAAGAGCGCGTGCCGACTGCTTACCTGCTGGGTGAAGCCTGGTTCTGCGGCCTGTCATTCATCGTCGATGAGCGCGTGCTGATCCCGCGTTCGCCGATCGGCGAACTGATCGAAAACCGTTTCACGCCATGGCTGGGCACTGAGCCGGCGCGGATTCTCGACCTGTGCACCGGCTCCGGCTGCATCGGTATTGCCTGCGCCTATGAGTTCCAGAGCGCAGAAGTGGTGCTGGCCGACCTGTCGTTCGAAGCGCTCGAAGTGGCGAACCAGAACATCGAGCGCCACGGCGTCGACCAGCGTGTCTATACCGTGCAGGGCGATGGCTTCGATGGTCTGCCGGGGCAGCGTTTCGACCTGATCGTGTCGAACCCGCCGTACGTGGACGCCGAGGATTTCGCCGATATGCCGGACGAATACCAGCACGAACCGGAACTGGGCCTGGCCTGCGGCGATGACGGCCTGAACCTGGTGCGGCGCATGCTGGCCGAGGCCGCGGACCACCTGACCGAGAAGGGCTTGCTGATTGTCGAAGTGGGCAACAGCCAGGTGCATGTCGAGGCGTTGTACCCGCAAGTCGATTTCGCCTGGCTGGAATTCGAGCGCGGCGGGCATGGCGTGTTCATGTTAACGGCCGAGCAGTGCCGCGATCATCAGGCATTGTTCGCGTCCCGCGTCTAATTCCTTGAAACCCTATCGCTGGCAGGCCAGCTCCCACAGGTTTTGTGTGTGCCACAACATTTGGGCACGACATGATACCTGTGGGAGCTGGCCTGCCAGCGATGGCATCGCCGCCGACTACCGGTGTGTCGCAATCCAGATCAACAACCCCGCCTGAAACACCGCAAACGCCACCAAACAGGCAATGGTAAAGCGCAAACCGGCGTCTTCACGCTGGTATTTGCTGACCTTCTCTTCGTGTTTCTTCAGTTTGACTTCCTGCTCGGCCAGGTTCTGCTCGGCTTGCTGGAGCATCTGCGCCGCCTCGAGAATCTCCACCACCTGCAGTTTCTCGGTGTTCCAGTCGCCCAGCAAGTCACCGACCCTGACTTCCTTGACGCTGCCTTTCAAATGCTGGGCATCGGCGTAGACCACGTCGAAACCGTGCACCCGCAAAAAGTGATCGCGGCGCAGGCGCGTGTCTTCGTTCAGCGCGTCCTTGTTGTTGAGGTCGGTGCCGTCGACGGTGTAGCCAGGCCAGCGTTTCTTCGCCCAGTTGATACCGTAGGCGGCCATGAAACGGCCGATGCCGCGGTTCAGCGGTTCGATTTGCAGGCCGCTGTCCGGTCCGAAATGCACGCGTTTTTCGAGGTGATCGACCCACACATCCAGATGATTCTGTTCCTTGCGCACCCGCTGGCCGGGCAGGGTGATGCGCATGCGCAGCAGGCTGCGGACCTTGTCTTGGCGCTCGGCATAACCGAACTCGACAAAACGCAGGGGCCGGCCACCGGTGCTCCGATCGGTCTGCAGCGGCGCCAGACGGAGCATTTTCGGGTGCTCGACGTCGACGTCCGCCCAGGGCAGCTCGACCGCTGGCGGTGCCTCTTTTTCAGCGGTGGTGTCGGGTGAAGTCGGGGTATCGGTCATAACGGCGAGATCCTGTCCAAGCTCTACTTGTCGCCAGCCATAGCGCTGGCGACAAAGGCTTATCGGCCGTTTTTTTCAGGACTGGAGTGCTAAAGGCGCTTAAGAGGTGCGAAGTCCGTCAATAAAAGCCAGGATTCGCGTGCCCAACTCGGCCGCCAGCGGCAATTGCGGGTCTTTATAGGAGGCCAATTGCCGTTTGACGTCGTTGGGCACGATGCGCATGACGTGGTTCATGCCTTCGATCAGCGCCAGTTTGGCGTCCGGCTTGGCCGCCTTGAGCAGCTTGGCGTCATTGATTCCGACCTGGATGTCGTTGCTGCCCTGGATGATCAGCGCCGGCATTTTCAACCTGGCGAACGCCGCGGCAGGGTCCTGGCGGAACAGTGAAATCAGGTACGGCTGCACACTCGGACGGAAAATCACCTGCAGTTGCGGCGGCACGTTGTCGTCAGTCTTCCCGGCCTTGAGGCTGTCGAGCAGTTGGTTACTGCGCAGCACCAGCGGAGGAGGGAGGCGGTTGCCCAGTTGCTCGCGCAGCACCTGGTCGATCGGGCGGGCGCTGCCGGACATGGAAATCACCGCCGCGGCATCGACGCTGGGGGCCGCGAGGCTGGCGATCAAGGCGCCTTCGCTGTGGCCCAGCAGGATCAGCTGGCTGAAGCGCGGGTCGGTCTTGAGTTTGCGGCTCCAGGCTTCGGTGTCGGCCACGTAGCCTTCCACCGACAGATTGCGTTCGTCAGGGGCTGCCGCCAGGCTCGCCGCCACGCCGCGCTTGTCGTAGCGCACGCTGGCGATGTTGTGTTTGGCCAGTACCCAGGCCAGGCGCTTGAGGCTGTCATTGCGCCCGCCGTCGGGGTTGTTGCCGTCACGATCGGTCGGACCGGAGCCGGAAATGATCAGCACAACCGGCACCGGCGTTTCGGATTTGGGCAGCAGCAACGAGCCGAACAGCTCTCCGGTGCCGGTATCCAGGGTGATCGGCCGCTGCAGGACAGTGGCCTGGGCAAAGCCGGAAATCAGGGTAAGGCTCAAGGCTAGAACTCGCAGCATCGTCACGCCATCATCGTCAAGGTGCGAGTTGGACTCACACGCACCCATAAGGTTCGAGGATGAACTACTTGGATAGGCTGCGTATACTGGCGCGCATTACGTATTCAGGTTCATTTCACGGAGCGTCCTGCATGTCCGGCAATACCTACGGCAAGCTGTTCACTGTCACCACCGCTGGCGAAAGCCATGGCCCGGCGTTGGTCGCCATTGTCGATGGCTGCCCGCCGGGCCTGGAGATTTCCCTGGAGGATCTGCAGCGCGACCTCGATCGCCGCAAGCCCGGCACCAGCCGCCACACCACCCAGCGCCAGGAAGCCGACGAAGTCGAAATCCTCTCGGGGGTGTTCGAGGGTCGCACCACCGGCTGCTCCATCGGCCTGCTGATCCGTAACACCGACCAGAAGTCCAAGGACTACTCGGCGATCAAGGACTTGTTCCGTCCGGCCCACGCCGACTACACCTACCACCACAAATACGGCGAGCGCGATTATCGCGGGGGCGGGCGCAGCTCGGCCCGGGAAACCGCGATGCGCGTGGCGGCCGGCGCGATTGCCAAGAAGTACCTGGCGACCCAGGGGATCGTCATTCGTGGCTACATGAGCCAGCTCGGCCCGATCGAAATCCCGTTCAAGACCTGGGACTCGGTGGAGCAGAACGCCTTCTTCAGCCCTGATCCGGACAAGGTGCCGGAGCTGGAAGCCTATATGGACCAGTTGCGCCGCGACCAGGATTCGGTCGGCGCGAAGATCACCGTGGTCGCCGAAGGCGTGATGCCGGGGTTGGGCGAGCCGATTTTCGACCGACTCGACGCGGAGCTGGCCCATGCGCTGATGAGCATCAACGCGGTCAAGGGCGTGGAAATCGGTGCCGGTTTCGCCAGCGTCGCCCAGCGCGGCACCGAGCACCGCGATGAGATGACGCCAGAAGGTTTCCTCAGCAACAACGCCGGCGGCATTCTCGGCGGCATTTCTTCCGGCCAGCCGATCGTGGCCCACCTGGCGTTGAAGCCGACCTCGAGCATCACCACGCCGGGCCGTTCCATCGACATCCATGGCAACCCGGCCGAAGTCATCACCAAGGGTCGTCACGACCCGTGCGTCGGCATCCGCGCCACGCCGATCGCCGAAGCGATGATGGCCATCGTGCTGATGGACCACCTGCTACGCCATCGTGGGCAGAACGCCGATGTGCGGGTGAGCACGCCGGTGCTGGGCCAGATCTAAGACACCGGTGGCGGCCCTCCCGTACTGGCGGCTTTCCAGCTTTTATCTGTTCTATTTCGCCTTGCTCGGTTCGACAGCGCCTTTTTTGGCGCTGTACTTTGATCACCTGGGGTTCTCCGCGGCGCGCATCGGCGAGCTGGTGGCCATCCCCATGCTGATGCGTTGCGTGGCGCCGAACCTCTGGGGCTGGCTCGGCGACTACACCGGGCGGCGGCTGGCCATCGTGCGCTTGGGCGCAGTGTGCACGCTGCTGACGTTTTCGCTGATTTTCGTCAGCCAGACCTATGCCTGGCTGGCGATGGTCATGGCCTTGCACGCGTTCTTCTGGCACGCGGTACTGCCGCAGTTCGAGGTCATTACCCTGGCGCACCTGCAAGGGCAAACCTCTCGCTACAGCCAGATTCGCCTGTGGGGCTCCATCGGTTTCATCATTACGGTGGTGGCGCTCGGGCGCTTGTTCGAATGGCTCAGCCTGGATATTTATCCCGCAGCGCTGGTGCTGATCCTGGCCGGGATCGTGCTCAGCAGCCTGTGGGTTCCTAACGCCCAGCCCGTGCAGGGCGAGCGATTGACTGGCGAAGGTTTCCTCGCGCAATTGCGCAGCCCCGGGGTGTTGGCGTTCTACGCGTGCGTGGCGCTGATGCAGATGAGCCATGGGCCCTATTACACCTTTCTCACCCTGCACCTCGAGCGACTGGGCTACAGCCGGGGCGTGATCGGCATGCTCTGGGCCGTCGGCGTGGTGGCTGAAGTGCTGATGTTCATGGCCATGAGCCGGATCCTCGCGCGGTTCTCGGTGCGGCGCGTGCTGCTGGCGAGCTTCCTGCTGGCGGCGTTGCGTTGGCTGCTGCTCGGCACGTTCGCCGAATTTCTCTGGGTGTTGTTGTTTGCCCAGGTGCTGCACGCGGCGACATTCGGCAGTTTTCACGCCGCGGCCATCCAGTTCGTGCAGCGCAGCTTCGGCCCGCGCCAGCAAGGGCAGGGCCAGGCGTTGTACGCCGCACTGGCCGGCACCGGTGGCGCAATGGGCGCGCTGTATTCCGGTTACAGCTGGAATGCCCTTGGCGCCCCCTTAACCTTTAGTATTGCCAGCCTCGCAGCGCTGGCGGCAGCCGTTATCATTGCCACACGAATGCAAGAGGACACGCGCTCCCTCTTGAACAATCAAGGAGTTGCCAGATGAGTAGCCTGTCCGTTTATCACCTTTCCAGTCCCGACATCCCCAACAAGGTGCTGACCCACTTCGAAGACATTGCTTCGACGCTTGCCGAGCAGGGGGTTCGCTTCGACCGCTGGGAAGCCACGGCGAAGGTCCGCCCCGGTGCCAGCCACGAAGACGTCATCAATGCCTATCAGGCGCCAATTGACAGTCTGATGACCGAGCACGGGTTGCGCAGGGTCGATGTGATCAGCCTTGACCGCGATCACCCGCAAAAAGACTCGATACGCGCAAGCTTCATCGAAGAACAGCGCCAGGACCAGGACGAAGTCATGCTGGTCGCCGCGGGCAGCGCCTTGTTGTCTGTGCGCATCGACGATTACGTCTATGCCGTGCTGTGCGACAAAAACGACCTGATAATGCTGCCGGCGGGCACGCGGCAGTGGCTGGACATCGGCGAACAGCCTTTTGTCGTTGCGATTCGTCTGTCCAGCAATCAGCCTTGGGTGGCCAATTTCACCGGCGACGACATTGCGGGTCGATTCCCGCGAATGGACGACTGAGCGGTCTGCGAACACAACTCAGGCCGTGAAGCGCCAGCTTGCACGGCCTGATGGTTTACCGAAGCCTGACGCTTACAGCGAATGATAGGTCGGCAGGGCAAAACGCTGCTGGCTTTGCAGCATGGAGATTTGCGGCAACTCGCTGGCCTGTTCGGCCAGGTCGCGGCGAATGGCGCTTATGACCCACGACAGTTGGTCGCCATTGTGCAGCTGCTGGTAGGAAATCGAGCGTTTGAATTCCCGGCCTTCGCTGCGCAAGGTGAGCAGGATGCCGCCGTCAGGTCGATCCTGGGTGATCACGTCGAAGTTGGAGAACAAGGAAGAGAATTTTTCTTGGATCAGGCTCATGTCTATCAGCTCCGTAAGTGCTTGGATGGCAAAGCATGGGGAGGCTGTTGCAGTGATTGTGCCAGTATTTATTCGTAGAAAATATTCATATAAAACAACGACTTATAATTTTTGAAGTTTTTTGCTTTCGTGCAATCTGCATGAATGGCTATCGTGCATCCTGCATTTTGCGGGGTCCTCGGCGATTCGATTGAACCATTTCCCATCCACGCGCTCATCATTTCAAACGTCGGTGTCGCGGATACAAAACATTTCAAAAACCGCGTGTACAGCTGCAGAACCGTTGACGTATTTTCGGGGTCGATCAATGCCGCCCGACAATAAGAAGAGCCAACGGGAACCGCCATGAGCCGCACGCAGCGCGACACCATCACCTGGGGCATGATGCTCCGCAAGCTGCCTTCCATTGCCAAAGCCATTCCTCGCGTGGTCAAGGGCATGAAGGTCGCCAACGTCACGGATCCGACCCAAGCGTGTGGCCTGGGCTGGAGTTTCGAGCAGGCCACCCTGCGTAACCCCGAAGGCCCGGCCTTGCTGTATGGCGAGGTGCAACTGACGTACGCGCAGGTCAACCGTTGGGCCAATTCCATCGCCCATCACCTGATGGCCCAAGGCATCGGCAAGGGCGACGTGGTGGCGGTCTTCATCGAGAACCGCCCGGAACTGCTGGTGACCATTCTGGCGCTGGCCAAGGTCGGCGCCATCAGCGCGTTGCTCAATACCTCGTTAACCCGCGATACCCTTATCCATAGCCTGAACCTGGTGACGCCAGCGGCGATTGTCGTCGGTGCGGAACTGGTCCCGGCCTACCTGGCGGTGCGCGAGCGGGTGTCGATCGAGGTGGCGCGTACCTGGTTCGTCGCCGATCAGGACACCTACAGCCACCCGGGCATAGCGCCCGAAGGGTTCGTCAACCTGATGACCGCCAGCGTTGACGCCTGTAGCGACAACCCCGCCAGCAGTCAGCAGGTCTTTTTCGACGACCCCTGTTTCTACATCTATACCTCGGGCACCACCGGGTTGCCCAAGGCCGGGGTTTTCAAGCACGGGCGCTGGATGCGCAGTTGCGCAAGCTTCGGCATGATCGCGCTGGACATGCGTCCCGAGGACATCGTCTACTGCACCTTGCCCCTGTATCACGCCACCGGCTTGTGCGTGTGCTGGGGCTCGGCCATCAGCGGGGCCTCGGGGTTCGCCATCCGCCGCAAGTTCAGCGCCAGAGAATTCTGGAGCGATGTACGCAAGTACCGGGCGACCACCCTGGGCTACGTCGGTGAGTTATGCCGCTACCTGGTCGACCAGCCTCCCAGTGTCGACGACAGCCAGCACGGCGTGACCAAGATGATCGGCAACGGTTTGCGTCCGGGCGCATGGGGCGAGTTCAAGACGCGCTTCGCGGTCGAGCATATCTGCGAACTGTACGCCGCCAGTGACGGCAACATCGGTTTTACCAACATCCTCAATTTCGACAATACCGTGGGCTTTTCCCTGATGTCCTGGGAGCTGGCGGCGTACGATCACGACAGCGGCGCGCCGACCCGTGGCGCCAACGGTTTCATGCGCAAGGTCGGCAAGGGCGAGCAGGGGCTGCTGCTCGCCAGGATCGACGACAAGGCACCGCTGGATGGTTACACCGACCCGCACAAGACCGAAAAGGTCGTGCTGCACGACGTGTTCGTCAAGGGTGACCGCTACTTCAACACCGGCGACCTGTTGCGCAACATCGGATTCGGTCATGCGCAGTTTGTCGATCGCCTGGGCGACACCTACCGCTGGAAGGGTGAAAACGTGTCGACCACCGAGGTCGAGAACATCCTGCTGCAGCACCCGAACATTTCCGAGGCCGTGGCCTATGGCGTGGAAGTGAACAACACCAACGGCCGGGCCGGGATGGCCGCGATCACCCCTGCGGAATCCCTGGCGACCCTGGACTTCGACGAGTTGCTGGCCTTCGCCCGTCAACACATGCCGGCCTACGCGGTGCCGTTGTTTTTGCGGGTGAAAGTGAAAATGGAAACCACCGGGACGTTCAAATACCAGAAGACCCGGCTCAAGGACGAAGCGTTCGACCCCGGCAGGACCGGCGTTGACCCGATCTACGCCTGGTTGCCGGGCACCGACACCTACGTGCAGGTCACCGAGCAGGTCCTGGCGGAGATCCAGGGTGGCAAGCATCGCTATTGAACAGGGCTATGGCCGTGTTCCAGAAAAAAGAAGTGACAGTGACGAGCCCGCTCGGGAAACTGTCGGCTTTGCGAAAAACTGAAAGTGGAGCGTTCAATGTCAGACAACAGCCGCCAGATGACCCCCGAAGAAGCTGCCGAGTTTGCCGAACAGGTCTTCAACAAGGCGCGTGAGGGCGATGCGGCCATGATGGCTGCGCTGCTGAGCAAGGGCCTGCCGCCGAACCTGCGCAATCACAAGGGCGACACCTTGCTGATGCTGGCCGCTTACCACGGCCACGTCGACACGGTAAAAGTCTTGCTCGAACACAAGGCCGATCCGGAAATCCGCAACGACAACGGCCAGAGCCCGATTGCCGGCGCGGCCTTCAAGGGTGACCTGGCCGTGATCAAGGCCTTGGTCGAGGGGGGCGCACAGGTCGAAGGTTCGTCTTTCGACGGCCGCACCGCGCTGATGATGGCCGCGATGTTCAACCGCGTCGAAGTGGTCGACTACCTGATCGGTAAAGGTGCCGACCCGCGCGCCAAGGACGCCAACGGCATTACCGCGCTGGATGCCGCCAAGACCATGGGTGCCGTCGATACCGTTGCGCAGCTTGAGAAACTGCTGGGCTGATGGCGTTTCGGGCCAGGTTCGATCAGCCACTTTGCTGATGGACCTGGCCTGACAGGCTCAATAAACCCAGACCTCGACCCGCCGATTCCTGATCCGCCCCTCATCCTCGCTGTTGGCTGCCACCGGCATCTCGGCGCCGAAACCGCGAACATCACGCAGCACCACGCCACTTTTCACCAGTTCGCGGCGAACTGCCATGGCCCGCAGTTTCGAGAGCAGATCGGCACGTGCCGGGTCGAGCTTGGCATCGCCGAACCCTACCAGCGTTACCCGGCGATCGGTCTTGTCGTGCTGTTTCATGTAGTCGAGCACCCGTGACAGGTCCTGTCGGGCCTTGTTGTCCAGGCTGGCGCTGCCTTCTTCGAAGCGAAAGTTCACCGTCAGGCGCATGGCGTGGCGGCTCAGTGCCTGGTAGCCCTCGGGCATCAACGCGTTCGGCGTGACGTTCATGGCCTGGATGGTTTGGGCAATAAAGCCGTTGGCCGCGACGATCGCCTGGCCCTTGGGGCTTTGCGCGAAGGCCACCAGCGCTTGCGCCCAAGGGTTGTTGCCCTTGGGTGGCAGGTACAGGAACAGGCGCCGGGACAAGGGGTAGTCTTCCGTGGCAATCAGGCTGTTGAGCGGCAGCATGGCCATGGACTGGCCGTCGGCAATCGCCACGGCCTTGGCCGAGCGCACGTAGGGCAGGCCGATGAAGCCGATGCCATGGGGATCCTGAGTGACGGCGTCGGACAGTTGTTCGCTGGATTCAAACCGTTTTGCGCTGCCGCTCAGGGTTTTGCCATGACCACTGAGAACCAGCTCCTTGAAAGTATCGTAGGTGCCGGACTGATCATCGCGCGCATAGAGATGAATGGCGCCGCCTTGGCCACCGAGTTCTTCCCAGTTTTTCACCTCGCCGCTGAAAATGCGTGCCAGTTGGCCGGTATCGAGGGTGTTCAACGGGTTTTGCGGATGCAGGATGATCGCCAGTCCATCGATGGCGATGACCTGTTCGGCGGCGGCGCTTTTCAGGTCGCCCAGTGGTTGGAGGCTGACCAGTTCGCTGTCCTTGATCGGCCTGGAAGAGGCAGCGAGATCGGCACTGGCGCTTTTCAGCGCGGTGAAGCCGGTACTGGAGCCGTGGGCCGCCAGCTCCACTTCGACCCGGCGGCCTTCCAGGGTTTCACCGACGATACGCGATTCGTTGGCCTTGTCCGCCGCTTCGCTGTGCACCTTGAGCAGACCCTGCTCGCGCATCAAACCCTCGACCAGCGCCGGCCCCAGTGCCGCGCCAATGGTGTTGGAGCCCTGGATGCGCAACACCGGACCTTGCCCGGGGATCGGTAACGGGCTGGCCGTGGCCGTCGGCGGCAGTCCGATGCACAGTATCAACAGGAACAACACGCGCAGGGTCATGCCGGCACCTAAATGGCCAGAGGAGGTGCCGAGAGATTAAGTCAGTAAGATGTCTTGAATATGACAGAGCAAAAGATCGCAGCCTGCGGCAGCTCCTACATTGGATCGGCGTACTCCTGTAGGAGCTGCCGCAGGCTGCGATCTTTTGGTATTAGCTCAGTTCCAACCAGATCGGCGCATGATCCGACGGCTTCTCCATTCCACGCAGTTCGTAGTCGACACCGGCCGCCTTGACCCGTGGCAACAGACCATGGGAGGCGAGGATCACATCGATCCGCAGCCCGCGCTTGGGCTCATCCTCAAAGCCACGGCTGCGATAGTCGAACCAACTGAAGACGTCAGCCACCTCCGGGTTCAGGTGGCGGAAACTGTCCACCAGGCCCCAGTTCTTCAATCGGGCCATCCACTCGCGCTCTTCAGGCAGGAAGCTGCATTTGCCGGTTTTCAGCCAGCGTTTCATGTTGTCCGGGCCGATGCCGATGTCGCAGTCTTCCGGGGAAATGTTCACGTCGCCCATCACCACCAGCGGCTGGTCGTTCTTGAACTGGCTTTCCAGCAGCACCTGCAGGTCGCTGTAGAAACGCTGTTTGGCCGGGAACTTGGTCGGGTGGTCGCGGCTTTCGCCTTGGGGGAAGTAGCCGTTCATGATGGTCACCGGTACGCCATTGGCATCGGCGAAGGTGCCCCAGATGAAACGCCGCTGGGCATCCTCTTCATCGGTGGCAAAGCCTTTGTGCAAGGCCAGTGGCTCCTGGCGCGACAGCAGAGCGACGCCGTAATGACCCTTTTGCCCATGGAAATACACGTGGTAGCCCAGGGCCTTGACCTCTTCAAGCGGGAACTGGTCGTCGTGAACCTTGGTTTCCTGCAACCCGATCACGTCCGGCTGATGCTTTTCGATCAGCGCCGCCAGCTGATGGGGACGGGCGCGAAGCCCGTTGATGTTGAAGGAGACGATCTTCATGCTCGGCAGTCCTGGCAAAAGGGCGATGCTAGCTGACAAGGGCAATGGGGGCCAGTGCGGGGTGGGACGAACAAGGTTTCATTGCCTACACTGATTTGCGATCAGCAAGGAACTGTCTCGGCCCCAATGAGCTCGTAACAACAAGAGCGCAGCCCCGCGAGCTGCGTCAGGGAGAACGACCGTCATGCCTGAAACCTCCACCGCCATTGCCGATATCCACATGCTCGACAGCGGCTATTCCCGCGAAGCGCGTTCTCTGCTGTATCAGGCCTACCGCCACGAGCCGACGTTCAGCTACCTGTTCGAAGCCGAGCGTCCCGGCTATGAACAACGGGTGCGCGCCACCGTGCGCGAGCTGGTCAAGCAACACTTTTTCCAGGAGCTGCCGGCCATCGGCCTGCTGGTCAACGACCGGTTGATCGGCATTGCCCTGATCGCGCCGCCACAACGGCGCCTGGGGGTGACGGAAAGTTGGGCCTGGCGCCTGCGCATGGTGCTCAGTACCGGTTTTCGCTGCACCCGGCGCTACCTTGAGTACCACGACGCCGTGGCGGCCTGCGTGCCGAACGACTCGGTGCACGTACTGCCGTTGCTGGGGGTTCACCCGCAATTCCAGGGCAAGCACTTTGGTGAGCAACTGTTGCAGGCGGTGCATAACTGGTGCGCGGTGGATGAAAACTCCCAGGGCGTGATTCTCGACACCGGCAACCCGCGTTATCTCGACTTCTATAAGCGCCAGGGCTACGAAGAAATCGGCGAGGTGGCCGTTGGACCGGTTCGCGAACACGTGTTTTTCCACGCCAATCCGCAGGTATTACATTCAGCAACGGCTTGAGGCCGAACTTTACGTGCACGCCAGGCTCTATCACGCTCCACGCTCGTGATAGCATCCGCGCCTATGAATTTTCCAGGAAGAATTACCAGTGGCGTACTGCTGCTGATCACCAGCTGCGCGGCACTGGCGCAAAGTGAATTGGATGTGCGGATCAAACCGTCCAACGATGCACTGAAGGCCAATATCGAAGGCTATATCGGCAGTCTCGGCGATCGTGACGAAGAGGCTTTGCTGCGCTTCAGCCGTGGCGCCGAGGAACAGGCGCGCAAGGCCGCCCAGGCCTTGGGTTACTACCAGCCGCAAATCGACAGCGAAGTGAAGGGCGGCAAGTCGCCGCGCCTGGTGCTGACCATCGATCCCGGCGAGCCGGTACATCTGCGCAACGTCACCATACGCGTCGACGGCCCGGCGGCCAGCCTCAAATCCTTTCGTGTGCCCAAGAGCCCTGCACTGCAAACCGGTGCGGTACTCAACCACGGTCAGTACGAGGACGCCAAGCGCCTGATCCAGAACCAGGCCTCGCGTTTTGGTTTTTTCAGTGGCCGCTTCAGCCGCCAGAAGTTGGCGGTCGACCCGCGGGCCGGCGTGGCCGATATCGAGCTGGTCTACGACAGCGGTCCGCGCTACTCGCTGGGCAAGGTCAATTTTGAAGGCGACACACCGTTCGACGAAGACCTGCTGCAACGCATGGTGCCTTTCAAGGCCGGTACGCCGTACGACTCCGAACTGATCGCCGAGCTCAATCAGGCGCTGCAATCGAGCGGCTATTTCGAAGGCGTGCGGGTCGACGCCGCGCCGACAGCGTCCAAGGACGATGTGATCCCTGTGGACGTCAAGCTCGAAACCCGCAAGCCACGCACCATGGGCCTGGGCATTGGCTACTCCACCGACGTCGGCCCACGGGTCAAGGCCAACTGGACCCGGCACTGGGTCAACCCTCAGGGTCATAGTTATGGCTGGGAGACCGAAGTCTCGGCACCCCGGCAAAACGTCGGGTTGTTCTACGACATTCCCCTGGACCCGCCGCTGACCGACAAGCTGCGTTTCGCCGGTGGTTACCAGAACGAAGAAATTGCCGACAAGGACAGCCTCAGCAAGTTGCTGACCGTAGGCCCCGAGTGGCACAGCAAGCTGCCTAGCGGCTGGCAGCGGGTGGTGTCGCTCAAGTGGCAGCGCGAGGAATACCGACTCGGCGACGATTCCGGCCTCAGTACCTTGCTGATGCCCGGTGTCAGCTATTCGTACCTGAAAAGCGACAACCGTATCGACCCGCACAATGGTTATCGCCTGCAGTTCGAAACCAAGGTCGCCAAGGAAGGCCTGGGTTCCGATAACAACTTGCTGTACGGCACGGCGCTGGTCAAAGGACTGACCACGGTGTTCGACAAGCACCGCTTGCTCGGTCGGGTGCAGGTCGGCGGCAGTGCCACCAACGGCTACAAATCGATACCGCCGTCGTTGCGCTTCTTCGCCGGTGGCGACCAGAGTGTGCGCGGCTACGACTACCAGAGCCTGTCCCCGGAAAACAACCAGGGTGACCGCATCGGTGGTCGCTACATGGTCACCGCCAGTGCCGAATACCAGTATTCCGTTGCGGAAAAATGGCGCGTGGCGACTTTCGTCGACCAGGGCAACTCCTTTAATACACTTGAACTGCCGAACCTCAAGACCGGGGTCGGCATCGGCGTGCGCTGGGTCTCTCCGGTTGGGCCGATCCGCCTCGACCTGGCCCATGCGCTCGACGACGATGGCGGCATTCGCTTGCACTTTTCCATGGGACCCGAGTTGTGAAACGTGGCTTGAAAATAACGTTGCTGACCATTTTGGCGCTGCTGATGCTGGTGGTCCTGACCCTGGCCACAGTGCTGGGCACGGCGACCGGCAGTCGCTGGGCACTCGGGTTTGTGCCGGGTTTGAGCCTCGACAATTTCCAGGGTCGCCTGGGCGGGCAGTGGAGTGCCGATCGCCTGTTGTGGCAGCAAGACAGCAGCCGGGTCGAGCTCAGCAAAGTCATCTTCGCCTGGTCGCCGCTGTGTCTGACGCGCATGACCCTGTGCATCGAACAACTGAAGGCCGATCAGGTCAGCCTGCAATTTCCACCCGGCGAGCCAGAAGAGAGTAGCGGGCCGATCAGTCTTCCAGACTTGAACTTGCCGCTGGCGCTCGAACTGGGGGACATCCAGGTCGGCAGCCTGCTGTTCAACGGCAGCGAACAACTCAAGGGCCTGCAACTGGCGGCGCACTGGACGGTCAACGGCCTGCAGATCGACTCGGTGCAACTGCAGCGCGATGAACTGAGCCTGCACCTGTCCGGCTTGCTGCAACCGACTGGCAATTGGCCGCTGAAGGCAGAAGGCAAACTGACCCTGCCAGCACCTGGTACCGAACCTTGGGCGCTGGCCCTGCAAGTCGACGGTGATCTGCTGAAAACCTTGAACCTCAAGGCCGACAGCAGCGGCTATCTCAATGGGCAACTGACCGGCAAGCTGCAACCCTTGGTGGAAAACCTGCCGGCCACAGTGCGCATCACCGCTGACGGCTTCAAACCCAGCGCCGACTTGCCGGACACCCTGCAACTCAATCAGCTCGAACTCACTGGCGCCGGTGACCTGAAAAACGGTTATCAGTTAGTCGGCAAGGCCATGCTGCCAGCCGAACAAGGCCCGGTCGCGCTGGCGTTGCAAGGCAAGGTCGACGCCAACGGCGCGCAGATCGCCGCCCTGGACCTGACCGCCAACGACAAGCAAAGCCTCAAGCTCACGGGACAACTGGACTGGAGCAAAGGCCTGAGCGCCGATGCCAAGATAGCCTGGCTGGACTTCCCCTGGCACCGGCTCTATCCGCTGATCGACGAACCGCAAGTGGCCCTGCGCAGCTTCAACGGTGACGTCTCCTACACCGACGGCAAATACCTGGGGCACTTCGACGCCGCCCTGGATGGCCCGGCCGGGGCGTTCAGCCTGACCAGCCCGTTCGCCGGTGACCTGACAAAAATCTACCTGCAACAGATCCAGCTCGTCGCCGGGCAGGGGAAGGCCGAAGGGCACTTGAATCTGCAATTCGCCGACGGCATCGCCTGGGACACTGCGCTGGATCTTTCCGCGATCGATCCGGCGTACTGGGTCGCGGAACTGCCGGGCACGTTGGCAGGCCCCTTGCGCAGCAAAGGCGAGATGAAAAATGAACAGCTCAGCCTGAGCGCCGACCTGGATCTCAAGGGCAAGCTGCGTGGCCAGCCGGCCGTCCTGCAAGCCAAGGCCGATGGCAGCGGCGAGCAATGGAACCTGAACGCCCTGCAGATTCGCCTCGGCGACAACAGCATCAACGGCAAGGGCAGCCTGCAACAGAAACTTAACGGCCAGATCGACATCAAGCTGGCGCGTCTGGCCCAGCTATGGCCGCAATTGCGCGGCCAGATCAACGGCCGGGTCGATGTCGCCGGAACGCTCAAGGCACCGCAAGGCAAGCTCGGGTTGCAAGGCACGCAACTGGCTTTCCAGGACAATCGCCTGCAAAGCCTGAACCTGGACGCGACCCTCGACAGCGCGCAACGGGCGAAAATCGACCTCAAGGGCAGCGGTATCCAGGCCGGTGACACTTCGTTGGGCACCCTGACCGCCAGCGGTCAGGGCGACATCAAGAACCAGAAACTGAGCCTTGACCTGCAAGGGCCCAAGTTGAAACTGGCCCTTGGTCTGGACGGCGCACTGGACAAAGGCAACTGGCGAGGACGTCTGGCCAGCGGCGACATCCAGGCCGGTGGCCAGGACTGGAAGCTGCAAGGTCCGGCAAGACTCGAGCGGCTGGCGGACGGCAAAATCAATTTTGGCGCCCATTGCTGGGCGTCTGGCCCGGCCAGTCTGTGCGGTGAAGACCAGCGTCTGATGCCGGAGCCGAAGCTGCGTTATCACCTGCGGCAATTCCCCATCGACAGCCTCGCCCAGTGGCTGCCGAAGGATTTCGCCTGGCAGGGCCGGCTCAACGCCGACGTGCAGCTGGACCTGCCAGCCAGCGGCCCGAACGGCGTGATCAGCATCGATGCCAGCGGCGGGACGTTGCGCGTGCGCGAGAAAGAGCAGTGGCTGGATTTCCCGTATCAGACCCTCAAGCTCACCAGCACGCTTGCACCCAAGCGCATCGATACCAACCTGAATTTCGTTGGCGGCAAGCTTGGGGAATTGATGGTACAGGCGCAGATCAACCCGTTGCCGCAGAACAAACCGCTGACCGGTACCTTCCGCTTGAGTGGCCTGGACCTGTCGGTGGCGCGGCCGTTTGTGCCCATGGTCGAGAAACTGACCGGTCGCCTCAATGGCAGCGGCACGATTTCCGGTGGCCTGCTGGCGCCGCTGGTCAATGGCAATCTGGTGCTCAGTGACGGCGAAGTGTCCGGCGCCGAGTTGCCGATGGAGATTCAAGCGTTGCAACTGCAGGCGGTGATCGCCGGTGAAACCGTGCAGCTCAATGGCGGCTGGAAAAGCGGCAAGGCCGGGCAGGGCAGCCTCAACGGCAATGTCGCCTGGGGCCAGGCACCGGTAGTGGACCTGGCGCTCAAGGGCTCGCAGTTGCCGGTCAGCGTCGAACCCTACGCCAAGGTCGAAGTGGCCCCGGACCTGAAAATCTCGCTCAAGGGCGATGAGCTGGCCATCGCCGGTAAAGTGCGGGTGCCCAAGGGCGACATCACCATTCGCGAGTTGCCGCCATCGACGGTCAAGCTCTCCGATGACACGGTGATCATCGGCCAGCAGACCGAAGAGGGCAAACCACCCCTGGCGATGAAAATGGACATCGATGTGGTGGTTGGCGAAGAGAAGCTGAGCTTTGCCGGGTTTGGCCTGACCGCCAATGTGCAGGGGCATGTGCACATTGGCGACAACATGGACACCCGTGGCGAGCTATGGCTCAACGACGGCCGCTACCGCGCCTACGGTCAGCGACTTACGGTGCGCCGGGCGCGGTTGCTGTTCGCCGGCCCGCTCGACCAGCCGTACCTGGACATCGAGGCCATCCGCCAGACCGACGATGTGATCGCCGGCATCCGCTTGAGCGGCAGCGTCGAGCAACCGACCACGCAGATTTTCTCGGAACCGGCCATGAGCCAGGAACAGGCGCTGTCCTATCTGGTGCTGGGGCGTCCACTGAGTACCAACGGTGAAGACAACAACATGCTCGCCCAGGCTGCACTCGGCCTGGGCCTGATGGGCAGCTCCGGGGTAACCGGTGGCCTGGCGAAGAACCTGGGCATCGACGATTTCCAGCTCGACACCGAGGGCAGTGGCAACGCCACCAGCGTGGTCGCCAGCGGCAACCTTTCCGAGAAGCTCAGCCTGCGTTATGGCGTTGGTGTGTTCGAACCGGCCAACACCATTGCCCTGCGCTACAAGCTGAGCAAAAAGGTTTACCTGGAAGCCGCCGGTGGCGTGGCCAGTTCGCTGGACATCTTCTACAAACGCGATTTCTAAACCGCCATGCGACCCCTGTAGGAGCTGGCTTGCCAGCGAAAGCGGTGGATCAGGCGGCATCGTTGTTGACAGGAAGGACGCCTT
>Ga0160466_100143_pt1 | contig 57517 bp, 46 predicted proteins | sample HID1971M_E11MG_FD_108245 | JGI IMG/M metagenome (GOLD analysis project Ga0160466, IMG submission 108245) | Enriched millipede-associated microbial communities from UW Madison campus, WI, USA - HID1971M_E11 MG | ecosystem: Host-associated > Arthropoda: Insects > Digestive system > Unclassified ... | reverse complement strand
GCCTGACAAACCGCCTTCGCTGGCAAGCCAGCTCCTACAAGGTGATCACCGCCAGACGCAATTCCCGGCAACACCCAACAAACCTGTAGGAGCTGGCTTGCCAGCGAAGAGGCCCGCACAGCCAACATCTTCCTCGCCTGACAAACCGCCTTCGCTGGCAAGCCAGCTCCTACAAGGTGATCACCGCCAGACGCAATTCCCGGCAACACCCAACAAACCGGCTCCTACAGATGTGTGTCGCTTAGCTTCTGACGAAAGCCAGCAAGTCGGCGTTGATGGTATCGGCGTGGGTGGTCGGCATGCCGTGGGGGTAGCCCGGGTAGGTTTTCAGCGTGCCGTTTTGCAACAGTTTGGCTGACAACGGTCCGGAGTCTTCATAAGGCACGATCTGGTCGTCATCGCCATGCATCACCAGCACCGGGATCGTGATCTTCTTCAGATCTTCGGTGAAGTCGGTCTGGGAAAAGGCCACGATCCCGTCGTAATGGGCAATGGCACAGCCCATCATGCCTTGTCGCCACCAGTTCTGGATGTTGCCCTCGGACGGTGTTGCACCCGGGCGGTTATACCCGTAGAAAGGCCCCGCCGGAACGTCACGGTAGAACTGGGCGCGGTTGGCCTTGAGCTGCGCCTGCAAGTCATCGAACACCGACTTGGGCAAGCCGCCCGGATTGCCAGGGGTCTGCACCATCAAGGGTGGCACGGCGCTGATGATGGCGGCCTTCGACACGCGGTTTTCGCCGTGCCGGGCAATGTAATGGATGACTTCACCACCGCCGGTGGAGTGCCCTACATGGACGGCACCCTGCACGCCAAGATGGTCGACCACGGCCCTGACGTCATCGGCATAGTGATCCATGTCGTGCCCATCCCAGACCTGACTGGAGCGCCCGTGGCCGCGCCGGTCGTGGGCAATCACCCGGTAGCCGTTCGCCAGGAAAAACAGCATCTGGGCATCCCAGTCATCGGCACTCAGTGGCCATCCGTGATGAAACCAGATCACCGGGGCCTCGCGCGGCCCCCAGTCCTTGTAAAAGATCTCGACACCGTCCTGCGTAGTGACATACCCCATGTTCGCGTCTCCTCAATGAAAGGTTGCACCGCCTGGCCGCCAAAACACCTGGGGACTGAAGGCAACTTCAAGGTCAATGTTTTTGGCTGGAGTTTGAGAATAGGCGAACCGGGGAAAATCAGCGGATGTTCAAACAATTGATCAGGACGACTGACGGGCGGTCGCTCGATGTGCCTGCCATCGAAAACAAGGAATTATGCGTTGCCGCCGACATCTACATGCGAGCACTGCACAGAGATAGGGTTTCACGGAAATGGTCGTTGGGAACCGACAAACCAGGCCGAGATCACCGTGACCACCATGGCTGGCCATTGCAAATAATCAACGTAATCCGAAACCCGCTCCCTTTTAAAATGGCATCCAATACCCCGCCCGATGCCGTGTTCGGCCCTATCGCCAGGAGCGACATCTTGCCGTTTCGTTCCAGGACCGCAAACGTGCTCCTACACTCGTTCACCTGCCAGCGCGCGGCGGTGGAAGTGCGGTAAATGCTTCAACGCGTATTCGGCGGCCTGGAGCTGCACCTGGCAACGAGTGTCGAAAAAGCGATGCAGGTCTTCGCAGTTGCCCCCTGCAAGGCTCGTTCATTCCAAATTCTGCTCACCGGTCATTCATCTCCCTATTCCGAGCCAATGCGCTGCGTGCACGACAACCAAACCAAGCTTATAAAATCAATAGAATCAATGAGTTACCATACCCTAAAATTGCTTTGAATTTTTTCTGACGCCGCCACTCCTTTGTCTATGAGCGAATGGAGGGGGATCTCATGAATACCGGTCTTTACGTCATTGAATACAAGCTTCATGGGGAGCCAAGGTCATTCATTATCAGGACGAAGATAAAGAGCAGCGCTGATGCATGGCACTGGGCAAGTTGTGACGCAGGAGTGGCGCCCATACCCAAACCGGGAAGGCCGCCGCTCAAGGTCGTTTCCAAGCCTCAAGCCGAGAAGTACGGTATCAGTGACGTGACATGGCGTGAGACAGCAACGTTGAGCTGGACGGAGGTTGCAACTTGATGAGCCGTTTTTTGAGGCCGATATTGATGAACTGCCTATTTGTAAATAAACCAGGTGTAAAGAGGTTTAATAAGCGCGCAGTCAATTGAGTACCATTTCGATGTCTACGAGGAGTCTTTCACTATCGGTACGGGCCCAGTCACGTTGCAATTCAAGCAGGTATTGCAGGGATGTCATCGGACGTGCCCCAAGTTGCACCATGCGCTGAATGGCCATCTCATGAGCTTCGACCGAGATGTCACCACAAGCGTCAGCGATGAAATACACCTCGAAGATCAATGAGAAGCCTGCCGCAAGGCAGGCTTCATTTTGGAGCCTCAGTTCAAATGCGTTTTGAGCTCCAGTGCTGCCTGACGCACCGCAGCCTTGACCTCGGGAATCGAGCTCAGCGGATTGAGCAAGCCGAAGTCGTGGATCATGCCGTTGTAGCGCACAGAGGTGACCGGCACACCGGCCGCATCCAGGTGGCGGGCGTAACCTTCGCCTTCATCACGCAACACGTCGAACTCGGCTGTTTGCACCAGGGCTGCCGGCAGCCCTTTGAGCTGTTCGGCGCTGGCGTTGAGCGGTGAGGCGTGGATCTGTGCGCGCTCGGCCGGGTTGGTGGTGTAGTTGTCCCAGAACCACTGCATCATGCCCTTCGTCAGAAAGTGGCCCTCGGCAAATTGCTGATACGAGCCACTGTCGAACCCGGCGTTGGTCACCGGCCACATCAGTAACTGAAAGCGCAGGGCCGGGGCTTTCTGTTCCTTGGCCATCAACGCCACGACCGCCGCCATGTTACCGCCGACACTGTTGCCGGCAACCGCCAGCCGCTTACCGTCGACACCGATGTCCTTGCCATGCTCGGCCACCCAGCGAGTCGCGCCATAGGCCTGGTTGATCGCGGTCGGGAACTGCGCTTCTGGCGACGGCGTGTAATCGACATACACTGCGACGGCGCCGGAGCCCACCACCAGGTCGCGAATCAGGCGTTGGTGAGTTGGGAAGTCGCCCAAGACCCAGCCACCGCCATGGAAAAACATGAACACTGGCAACTCACCTTTGACCTTGGCCGGGCGGACGATTTTCAGTTTTATGATTTGCTCTCCCACCGAGATAGAGCGGTCGCTGACTTCGACGCCGGACAGATCAACCTTCACCGATGCCTGTGCTCCGGTTAGAACCGCACGGGCGTCCTTCGGGCTCATTTGCTCCAGCGGTTTTCCGCCACCGGCCGCCAGGGCTTCAAGAAAGGCCTGGGTGTTGTGTTCGACGCCCGGACTGCCTGCGGCAATGGCATTGTCTATGGAAAGAGCCAGGAGAGAGATGGCCAGGGTTTTCTGGAGGATGTTCATGGGTAATCCTTTTTGGTTGTTAGAGGTTGAGTCAGACGCGGGCGCCACGGGCGTTACTCGATCAGCGGAACGTTGGCCGCTCGTTTGTACGGCCCGTACTCCAACGGCACCCATTCGAAATGCTTGTCCACGGCGCTGATATGACCGATACCGGGGAACGGCAAGTGCGCGGCCGTCACCCAGGTCTTGCTCGTGGCAGCGGCGCTGAACACCTGATTGCGACTCTTGATCGCTTGCTGATTGTCGACGTCGAACCCGATCGACACCTCCGGGTGCAGGAATTGCACGGCGAGGTTGTGCACCAGGTCCCCCATGAACAGGATGCTTTGCCCCTGGGAGGTAAAGCGGTAAGTGCTGCTGCCCGGCGTGTGTCCGGTCTCCAGTTGGGCCTCGACCACACCCGGCAACGGCGACTGACCCGGAGAGAAGGTTTTGAAGCGCCCCGCGGCGATGTAAGGTGCGGTGGAGTCCTGCGCGATCTTGAAGAAGCCTTTGGCCGCTTCCGCAGCTTTGGCCAGCGCCTGCGGGTCCAGCCAGTAATCGGCTTCGGCCTTGGCGGCATACACCGAGGCGTTGGCGAAGATCGGCTGCTGCTGACCATCCACCAGACCGCAGACATGATCCAGATGCAAGTGCGTAAGCAGGATGGCATCGACCTGCTCCGGCTTGTAGCCGGCGGCTTGCATGTTGGCCGAGAGCTGGCCGGCGGTGGCACCGATGCACTGCCCTGCCCCGGTGTCGACCAGAATCAGTTGTTTGCCAGTGTTGATCAGGAAAGCATTGAACGCCGTTTGCACGCCCGGTGTTTCAATTGCGCGACGGGCGAGCAGCGCGCGGATCTGACTCTGGTTCATGCCCTGCAGCAGCTTCGGTGAAAGATCGTTGTAACCGTCGAACAGCGCCGTCACTTCGTAATCCCCCACCGCCAACCGGTAGTAGCCGGGGACCTGAGTGGCCTGAATCGGCGCCTGAGCCTGTGCGCCAACCGAAGTCAGCACGAATGCCAGGCCTAATCCACGCAGTGTGCAAACCAGAGAATGCTTCATGCCTCACCTTTGATCGAGTCAGAAAACGGCTGATCACGTCAGCCGGGTAAACTCGATCATGCACCTGCCCGACACCCTGAAAATTGCAGCGATGTGCTGATTAACGCCTGTGGCAAGGCCCACTTCATAACTCTTAAGGTTTGCTTAAGGACTTTAAATGTCGCTGGCGGACAGACTTTCCTGAACGATCAGGAGAGCCACCATGAACCCGCCATCGGTGAATACAAACCATCCATGCCCTGTTGTACGGCCGTTGGGCGCCCTGTCCGGCTGGCAGGAGCGCCGTGCCAAGGAGCTGATGCTGCGTGACATGGGCAGCTGCGTTCGCATCAGCGCGATTGCCGAACACTGCAACCTTTCCCGTAGCCATTTTTCCCGAGCATTCAAAAAAGTTACCGGCCACTCGCCGCAGGGCTGGCTGGTGATGATGAAAATCGAAAAAGCCAAAAGCCTGCTGATCACCTCGATACCGATCACCGATGTCGTCTATGAATGCGGTTTCGCGGACCACTCGCATTTCACCCGCACCTTCAGCCGCCTGGAAGGAATGACCCCCAAGGCATGGCGCCGGGCCTTTGTTCCTGCAATGAGCCACCCTCTCCAGACGCCAGTGATTGATCGGGACATACCCAACTGGCGCATTCACGAAAGCCTGGTCGAAGGCGTGGGACAGTCGCACGCGCGAGAACTACACGCGTGAAATGATCGAGACCGACAAAACGAACTCCTCCCTTTGGCCGCTCATGCGGCCTTTTTTTCATCCGGCGCTGGCCGGTGCCAGGGGCAGGTTGAAGCAAATTCGCGCACCCTGCTCGCTGTCCTGAACCACCAATGTCCCGCCATGCGCACCGATCACCGACCTGCAGATGGCCAGGCCCATTCCCATGCCGCTACCTTTGGTGGTGAAGAAGGCATCGAAGATCTGCTCGCGCTGGTGTGCGTCAATTCCGGGGCCGTTGTCCTGGAAGCAGACCTGGACATGAGCGTCCTTTACCACTGAGCCGATGATGATGCGTCCATTGGGCAACCCTGCTCCGGCGATGGCATCCAGCGCATTGGTGATCAGGTTGAACACCACCTGCTGGATCTGCACCTCGTCGACCGACACCGGGCATTGCGCCTCAAGCCGGGTCTCCAGGCGCACATTGCGGTTCGCCGGGTCGGTGGCGGTCAGGCGCACGACCTCTGCGATCAAGTGATCGATTTGCACCGGTAACCGTTGCAACGGAGCCTGTTTGGCGAGTGCACGAAGTGCCTGGACTATGTCCGCGGCGCGAGCGCTGTCCGAGCGAATGTCTTCCAGCCCCTGAATCGCCTCCTCCAGATCGGGCTGGTCACGCTTGAGCCAGCGCAGACTGGCCGAGGCGTTGGACACAATGCCCAGCAGCGGCTGGCTGATTTCATGGGCAATCGAAGCAGAAAGCTCGCCCATGACCTTGAGGTGCGAGCTACGCGCCAGTTCCGCGCGAGAACTGCGCAAGTCCGCCTCCATTTGTGCGTGTAGCCGGTTATCCTCGACCAGCTGTTCATACAGCTTGGCGGTTTGCAGTGACACCGCGGCCGCAGAGGCGAGAATTTCCAGCATGGTCAGGCGCTGGGCATTGAACAGCTTGGGGACCAGGCTATTTTCCAGATAGACCAGGCCGACCAACAGGCCTTGTTTGAGCAACGGCAGGCACAACACCGACCGCACCTGGCGCCGTTGCAGATCGCTGCTGTAGGCCTCGGGACAATCGGCCCGGGCATCGTCGAGCAGCAGGGTCGTGCGCGTGCGCATCGTGGCGTTGAGCACCGAGGCCGGCGCCATCGCTTCGAGCGGTTGCGCGCAGTCCAGAGTGACCCGCACACTGCCGGCTTCGACCGAAGCCGTCGCAGCCAGTTGCAGTTCGGCGCCGTTGACCATCATCAGCACGCCATTGTCGGCACCGGCCTGAATCATCAAGTGATTCATCAGGGTTTCGACCAGTCGCTCGTGCAGAACCTCCTGCGACAGTGCACGCGCCGCTTCGATCCCCACTTCAAGATCGAGGCGGGCCTGGGTCATTGGCCGGACCGGTTCGAACGATGGCTGCGCACTCAAAAACGGGTGCAAGGTTTCCAATAGGCGTGCCTTGCTGTTGGCGCCCCAAAGGTCGTAGCAATCGCGCGCGACACGCAGGTGGTAATTGGCACCCGACACCAGCCCGTTGGGTAGGCAGATATCGGCCAGCTGTTCATGGGCCAGCGCCTGCTCATGGATGAAACCTGCCGCCGCTGCAGCAATCTGCGACTGATCGAAACAACGGATAGCGACCAGTTCCTGACCACGCAAACGGGCGATGACTCCCTCGATCAGCAGCAGTTTGTTGCGGAAGGTTATCGGGTTGAGTTCGACCCAGGGCAGGAAGCGCAGGCGTTGCCGCTCGAGTTTTTCCAGTTTTTCCGTCACCTCGCCCGGCGCTTGCGCACTACCCAGGGACAGGCTGTAGAACAGGTAGTAATCGGCGAGATTGATATGCGCCGGGATGGACCAGGCGAGCGCGGCGGCTTCTTCGAAACGTCTTAATGCGTAAGGGATATCGCCAAAATAAAACGCCGACATGCCTGAATACAGCCACGACCAGAACAACGTCGGCTGCGACACACGGGCACGGTCGATGGGGCCGAAACGGTCATGCTCGATGCCATCCAGTTCGGCCAACGGTCGATGGAGGCGCCCGTCACGCAGATCGGTGGCGAAAGCCTGTTGCGCCAGCAGGATACGCTCGATATCGATGTAATGAAATTGCCGTACCCACGCCAACCCATGCTCCAGTTCGTTCAACACCCCTTGCAAGGGTTCGCCCATGAACAGCAGGTCGGAACCGATGTGGTTGCAGGCGTAACAGGACATGCCCAGGTCGCCGCCGGCCTGGCCGCACTCGAATGCGGCGAACGCCTTCTGTCGAGCGTACGCCATCGGTCGGGTCCACGGGCTGACTTGATCGAGCGCCACCAGCGTGCCTGTGCGCCCGGCTTCGTAGCCTTGCTTGTCGGTGATGTCAAGCGCCACTTCGGCGAAGGCCTGCCCGTCCACATATTCGCCATAGCGTTCGGCAATCATCACGCCAAACCAGGCAAAACCGTAACCGCTGCCTGACGTGGTGCCATGCAGCAGTGTGAGTTCGACCATTTTTGCCAAATGCAGAAAACGAATGTCGTCGTCGACGAAGAACGAAGAAATCAACGTACTGAGCAACTCCATGGCCGCTTCGACAGACGGGTCATCGGCCTTGGGCAAATGCACCAGATCGGCGATGCGGCGTGCGCCTACATACTCACGAACCTGGGTAAATGCCAGGGTCAAATCGTCCTGCGAGGGCCTGCGCTGAAGGGGAATATCGAGCAAGGCCAGACCGTTCAGCGCCTCGGTGATCGCCCCCTCGTAATCGGAGTGCAGCGTGCGCAAGGTGGCCCGTAACCGGTAGGTCTTCGCGCGGTCGAGCACTGTGGTGGCCTGGGTGAGGCAATCGTCGAGGCGGCGCCGGGCGCCATCCAGATCGGCCAGGAGCATGTCGCACTCGGCAGCCAGCCATTGGGTGGCAAACGCCTGCCTGTAGAGGCTCGACCAACCTGTCTGGCCGAGCAGACTCTCGGCCGTGCGAAGATAGCCCACGGCCTGCTCGACAGCGGCGGTGTCGCGGGCGCGTTCGGCGGCTTCGACCAACAGCTCGACGAACGCCGCCCGGCGATGCGCCTGCAGTTCATCGGCTTCAATGCGCTGGACCTGACTGGCGATTTCGAACACACGCTCATGGATCTGCTCGCCCCAATGATCAAGCATGGCGCCAGCGATACGCGCATGCTCGGCGGCGCGTCCCGCTGACGCCGCAAGCTGACAGGCCGCCTCAAGCACACGGTCATGGGGAAACACCAGTTGCTCGCGTTCACGCAACAGAAAACCTGCATCGACCAGGCTTTGCACATCACGGGTGATTTGCTGCGGCTCACACGGCAACAGCCGATGCAGCAGTGACACATCACAGCGTCCGCCGACGTAACCGGCCGTGCGCAGCACTTCGCGCTCCATCGGTGACAGGCGCTCGAGTCGCAATACCATCAAGTCCGCGACGTTGTCGGCGTAGCGATAACCGTCCACGTCCTGTTGATTCCAGACCCAGCGGCGCCCCTGCACGTCAAAGCGCACCAGATGCTCATCGATCAATGCGCGCAACACCTGGCTGACGAACAGAGGGTTGCCGGCCGTCTTGTAATGCACGACTTGCGCCAGGGCCGCAATCTCCCTGGTTTCGGTGTCCAGTTCAGCGGCGATCAGCTGCGCGACAGCGGCCACCGACAATGGCCCCAGCATGACGCTTGCACAAGGCAAAGATTGCTCGCGGCCCAGCACCTCCAGCACTCCCCCCTCGCGCTCGAGAGCCTGCGTCTGCGCCTCGCGATACGCCAGTATCAGCACCAGATGCCTGGGCCGCCGATCGACGAAGGCCTGCAAAAACGACAGCGTCGAATCATCCGCCCATTGCACATCATCCACGAACAGCACCAGGGGACATCCCGGCTGAGCGAAGACTTCCAATACATCGAGCAGGGTCCGGTTGGCGCGATCGAGCGCATGTCGGGCCGGCATGTTCGGCAGCTCAGGTGTGACCCCGATGACCAGCTCGGCCTCGGGCGCCAGTTCCACCAGAAGCCTGCCCCGCCCCTTGAGCCGTTCGACCAGTTGCTCGCCCAGCGTCTGCAGCTCCAGAGCCGGCTTGCCCAGCAACTGGGTCATCAGCGACTTGAGGATTTCTGCCAAGGGCGCAAATGGAATTTCCTGCTGCAACAGATTGCTCTTGCCGCTGGCCCAGTAGCCTGGCGCCAGGGGCCGGACACCCTGATGTATCAGCGTCGACTTTCCGGCGCCCGGCGCTCCACCGACCAGCAGGACCCGGGCAACGCCATCGCGGCCCACCTGATCCATCAGCTCGACCAACTGCGTGCGTTCGGCCTCTCGACCGAACAGCACATCGCCGCGGGCCGAGGCAGGCAACACATCGATCGCGCCCAGGCGGAACGCGTCGATACGCTCATGTTCCAGCCACTGCTGTTGGCACCAGGCCAGATCTACGGCCATTGATTCGGCACGCTGGTAGCGGGCACCCGGTTCTTTCGCCAGGCCTTTGAGCAGCACTCGGCAGATGCCTTCCGGCAGATCGGTGACATGTATCGCCGGTGATTCAGGCTGGACAGCGGCATGCACGTGCAGCCATTGGGACGGGTCGCGAGCAGTGAGCGGCAGGCGGCCGGTCAGTGCCTGATAAAGAATCGCGGTCAGCGCGTAGATATCGCTGCGCGCATCAAAACTGGCGGCATCGCGTCGTACCTGCTCGGGGGCCAAATAAGGCCATTGCTCCAGGTCGGGAAGTTCAACGGCGGGCGCCTCCCCGGCATGGTTGTGAACACTCAGCAGCCTGACCGAGTCGGCCGCATCCACCACCAAGTGGTGGGGTAGCAGGCTGGCATGTCGCACACCCCTCTTCTGGGCGCCCGCCAGTGCGTTGGCCGCGGCTACGGCGATAGCCAGCAAGCGTGCCAGTGGCAGCCCTGTGTCACTGATCAAATCAGTCAGCGGCACCCCGGACGCGGGATAGATCAACAAAGGCCCCTCGGCCGAGCGGATGAACGCGACAGGGGCAATCGCCCAGGCCGGATCCAGACGCAAGTGAAACTCGCGTTCCAGCCGCTGACATAGGGAAGGCCGCTGGATCGGCGCCCGGGCGGCGAGCCAGCGTGTGCCCGATGGACGATCCTGGAGCGCGAACCAGGTCAGGTCGTTTTCCCTGCGCACCAGGGTGAAGGTGCAATGCTCAAGCCAGGCTTCATCGTGTACGACATCAAGAATGTGCAAACCGGATGCTGAGAGAGAGCTGCTGGGCATGAACAATCACCGCTGAAGATTCGGGCTGAGCCGGTGAGTATACGCAAGGCTCTGGCCCGGGGGCTGCGCTTGAGCGATCCTGTCCGTTATCGGCATCAGGATGGCAGTCGAGGGCCCCCCGGCCTGTAGTTTTTTGCCTACCGGAATCGCTGCGTGTTATCCCTCGGGATAATTGCATTATGCGAGGCCCTCCCCTAGCGTGTAGCCCTGATGAAACGACGTTGCGGCGTCACTCCCCGTCAACGCAGTGCAGAGGTACCTATGATCCGACTCGGCCAGGCCACTATTTCCCTGGAACGGCGTGAAGCCTTTCTTGATGGCCGGCCGCTGCGTGTCGGGGGCCGGGCATTCGAAATCCTCTCGGTGCTGTTGCAAGCCGATGGCCGAATCGTCAGCAAGGATGAATTGATCACACAGGTCTGGCCTGACACCGTCGTCGAGGAAAACAATCTCCAGGTGCAGATCTCCTCGCTGCGCAAGTTGCTTGGAGAAAAAGAGTTCATCCAGACGGTCCCGCGCCGAGGTTACCGATTATTGAAAGAACGTGAATCGCCCCTGCCCCTGTTCCACCGGTATCTCCGGTCACCAATGCGTCCGAGGATCAGGAGAAGATCGATCCTGACAGCGTGCCGGTGTACATCGTGGATGATGAAGCGTCCGTACGCACAGCTCTCAGTCGTTTGCTGCGGGCCGAAGGCATCGCACACCGGATATTCACCTCGGCCGAAGAATTGCTCAATGCTGACCTCGACATTGGCCCCGCCTGCCTGTTGCTGGACATCAGCCTGCCCGAGGCGACAGGCCTGGAACTGCAATCGGCACTCGGACAACGCGGACATCCGTGGCCGGTGATTTTCATGACAGGGTTCGGCACCATCCCGATGTCGGTGCAGGCCATGAAAGCGGGAGCGGTCGAGTTCATGACCAAACCTTTCAACGACGAGCAGTTACTCGATACCCTGCGCACCACCCGTCAGCGTGCAGCGATGGCATTCGAGCTATGGCGGCGCATTCAGGCCGCCCGTAAAAAAGCCGCTCTGTTGACCCCCCGTGAGTGCGAAGTGCTGCCACTGATCGTGGAGGGTCTGTCCAACAAACACATCGCCAACCGGCTGGGTACCAGCGAAATCACCGCCAAGGTCCATCGCAAACACATCATGGAGAAAATGCAAACGCGCTCGCTGGTGAGCCTGGTCAGCCTGTATGGGTTGATTAGCGCAGAGCCGACGTCTGGCCCGCAGAGTCCTGCATGACTACCCACAATGACTGCGCCGCACCCGGGTCATCGGTCAGCGCCATGATCATCGTCTGTATCGTGGACGACGATGCGTCCGTTCGCAAAAGCCTGGCCAATCTGCTGCGGTCGGCGGGATACCGCTCTCGGGTATTCACTTCGGGAGAGGAGTTCCTGGCCCTCGAAAACTTCGATGAGATCGCATGCCTGCTGCTGGATTTGAAGATGAACGGACTGTCAGGGATCGAGGTCATGCACGCGCTGACGCTCAAAGACAGTAGATTTCCAGTGATTTGCATGTCGGCACACTGGGATGAAGCGACACTGGCCGAAACCAGCCGCTATGAGCCCATCGAATGTTTGCGCAAACTCTTCAGCGGCGAAGCTTTGCTGAGTGCGGTCGAGTCTGCGCTTCAATGTGAGCGTTGAAATTCTCTGATGCTGCCGCAAGTCAACCGGCCAAGGCTGCGTCCGCAGTAAGCCCGGTAGAGAAAGGCAAACTTCAGTTGGAATATTCCAGCCTCAATCCAAACTTTTCCCTTCGCCGGGCGTCCCTTGTTTAAGACAGGCCGACATGGCCTGTCTACCCCGGACAACTGACCCTCAGCCAAGGACTTGTGATGACTTTTTTCATTTTCCTTCTCGCCTGCGCCGCTGCCGCCAGCACCGGCATCCTGTTCAAACCGGGCCAGTGGTACGAATCCCTGGTCAAACCCGGCTTCACGCCGCCCAATTGGGTGTTTCCCCTCGCCTGGACGACCATCTACCTGCTGCTCGCCTGGGGCGGATACCGGATGACCTTGATACCGGGTAGCCAGGTGGTGCTGGCGTTATGGGCGGCGCAGATTGCGCTGAATACGCTGTGGACGCCGGTGTTCTTCGGCGCGCACCACCTTCTCGCCGCCATGCTGATCCTGGCACTGCTCTGGCTGGTGGCCGTGGCAATGGTGGTAATGGCAGTGCGGCTCGATGTCATCACTGGCCTGATCTTCTTTCCTTACGTTGCCTGGCTGTGTGTAGCGGCCGCGTTGAATTTTTCCATCTGGCGCAATAACCGCTGATGCCACCTAGCCCAACGAAGTCGCCCTTTCAGGTTGTGTTGGGTGCCGGGATGTCACCAGGCCGATAAAGGAAATCGCCAGCGCCAGGCCGATGGTGGTGCTCACTTCGGTGCGGTGCTCGGGGGTGATCATCATCACCGCCAGCGCTGCGCAAATGAACACGATCACCAGCCAGGTCAGCCAGGGAAACAGCCACATGCGAAAGGTCAGCTCGACCTTCTGCCGACGCAACATCCGCCGCATGCGCAACTGCGACACGGCAATGGCCAGGTACACCAGCAAGGCGATGGCGCCTGAACTGGCAAGCAGGAATTCAAACAGCCCGGCGGGCATGAAGTAGCTCCACACGGTGATCGCCGCGCCCAGCACGGTGCTGGCGATGACTGCTGCCCGCGGCACGCCTTCGCTGGAGGTCACCTTCAGCGCCTTCGGCGCATCGCCACGCTTACCCAGCGAGTAGAGCATGCGCGAGGCGATGTAGATCGAGGAGTTCATGCAACTGGCCACGGCGATCAGCACCACCACGTCCACCATGAACTTGGCGTGGGGAATGTTCATGATTTCCAGGGCCCGCTGGTAGGAGCCCACGGAAGCCAGCAGCGGATCGTTCCAGGGCACCACGGAGATGACCACGAAAATCGACAACAGGTAGAACACGCCGATGCGCCAGATCACCGAACGCGTGGCCTTGGCAATGTTCTGCGAGGGATTATCGGATTCGGCGGCGGCGATGGTCACCGCCTCCGTCCCGATGAAGCTGAACATGATGGTGATGAAGGCGCCCACCACCGCCGACAGGCCATTGGGGGCGAACCCGCCGTGTTCCGCCATCAGGCCGCTCAAGCCGCTGACCTGCCGATCGGGCACCCAGCCCATCAACACGGCAAATCCCACGCCGATGAAACCGATGATCGCCACCACCTTGGCCATGGCGAACCAGAATTCGAACTCGCCGTACTTGGAGACACTGAACAGGTTGGTGATCACCAACGCAATGATCGACGCCAGGGCGAACAGCCAGGCATCGATCTGGGGAAACCATTGGTTCAGCACATGGCCGGCGGCCAGTGCTTCGATAGGGATCACCAGCACCCAGAACCACCAGTAGAGCCAACCGATGGTGAAGCCGGCCCAGCGCCCGATAGCCTGGTCGGCATAGGTCGAAAAAGACCCGGTATCGGGATTGGCCACCGCCATTTCCCCGAGCATTCGCATGACCAGCACCACCAGCAGGCCGGAGAACAGATAGGCCAGCAGGACGGCCGGACCGGCCGCCGCAATGGCATGCCCCGAGCCTACGAACAATCCGGCGCCGATGATGCCGGCGATGGAAAGCATGGTGACGTGACGAGGCTTGAAGCCCTGCGCCAATTGGCCGTTCGAATCCTTGGAACTCGGGCTTGTCATTGTGTGCACCGCGGCAAAAGATGCGCCACCTTACCCGGCTTTTCCGCCAAATCAGTTACCTGATCACGCCGCCTCCGTGTCTGATCTCGACACAGGCGAGCTATTCGTTCACGGCCAAGACTCGTCGGTCAATTAGCTGGCATCGCAATCAATTGCGCTCGGATGGCTGCAGGCGTGGCTTGTACATGCCGTTGGCGATCATCAGCGCAGGCTCTTCATCGTCGTGCTGCTGGCTGAGGAATTCGCGTATCGCTTCGGCGGTTCGCCTGGCGCTGGTCACCACGAAAAAATGCCCCTCGCCCTGCAGGACGTACAATTCGGCACGGCGGATGGCGCGGCGCAGGATGTGCGCGTTGTACAGCCGTACCAGGGTGTCGCGTTCGCCGGTGAGAATCAGCGTGCGCTGGCGCAGACGGAACAGCCGCAGCAGGCTGGTCCAGCCGACCAGGGCGGCTAGCTGGTGGTAATAGGTCCGCGGGTTGGCCGTGAGCATGCCGTTCACCACACCGAAGCGCAGCAGCGTCTGTAGCGAATTGCTCGAGCCTTCCTGCTTGCCCGGTTTGACACGTTTGCTACTGCGAAAAAAATCCAGGATATCGGCGGGCTTCACCAGCATCGCCGGGCCGGCGGAGGTCGCGGCAAGGATCAGCCGACGCACCATGCCCGGGTAACGCAGGGCGAATTCCTGCGCCAATGCACCGCCCCAACTCACACCGAACACATCGACCTGTTCGATCCCCAATTGCTTGAGCATCTCGGCGATCAGGTCGGCATGGCGCGGCAGACGCATCGGCCTGCGGGGCATTTGCGATTTTCCGACCCCGGGCACATCCAGCGTAATGGTCGTGTAGCCCACCAGTTCATCGCGCAGGGGATCGAAGGTACGGATCAAACCACCCAGGCCGTTGAGCAAGAGCAGCGGTGAACCTTGGCCGCGGATTGAAACGTTCAACTGCAAATCTTGAATGGTCAACTTGTGTGTTGTCATGGATTCCCCCCTGGCCTGCCTCATGGATCTCAATGGCAGGAATAACACCCTCGACGTTTTTGGGGCCTTTCATTGGCGCTGTCCAGGTCGATCTTCAAGTCGTGGGCACTGATGATCTTGAGCATTGAAATCTTCCCCGCTCAGGCGCCTGGGTTTGAAACTTGAATGAAGATCGACCAGGCCCCGAGCAGTATCCAGAATGTGGTAAATATCCATGGCGTACGCACCGAAAACAACAAGGCTTTGCGGTAGCCTTTATGCGTGGACTCTCGTTCGGAAAACAAAGGGGATTCGTCGTAGGCCAATCCCATCAGCGGCTCACTGCGCAGCAGCTCGCTCTGCTTGAAATACCAGTGATCGATAATGTCATAGGCCGCGCGAATGCCGGGCCAGGCATTCAGGGAACTGAGCACCCCAAACAATGCCAGAAACGGGGGTACCACCAACGTGAACAGCTTGCCCCACTCGGGGTTCAGATTGGCCATGCTGGAAGCAAAGGCAATCACCAGAAAGGACTGTGCGGCCAGGTAAGCGTCCGTCCGATTGGCGAGGATACTGGTCTCGTACTGAATCTCCCTTCGGTAGAAATCCAAGCGTTCTTTGGGCGAGCCAAACATCTTTGCGTTGTGCTCGCTCAGCTCGGTTTGATCGATGTGAGAGGTCAGGATTTTCGGCACGATGGTTTCACTCTGATCGGTTGGTACGGTGGCCATTTCATCTGAAGGTGATGAGCCTGAGAAAATTTTCTAAAGATTCTTCAAATTCGACGAGCGGCACGGCGTACTGCCACTCGGGCATTTACTTCACCAGTCGTCGCTCGATCCTTCGCTGAGCCAAACTTACACAACGCAAACGCTCTCTACATCGCGCGGAAAAACCAGCGCCCCCAGAAGCGCCATGTCGCGATTTTGAAGGAATGGGTCAAGGAACCTGATTTTCAAACCGGGAAGGCCGCCGCTTAAAGTCGTTTCCAGGCCTCAAGCCGAGAAATACGGGATCAGTGACGTGACATGGCGTGAGACAGCCACCTTGAGCTGGACAGAGGTGGCCACTTGATGAGCCTGAAAGCCTGCATAGGGCCAAAAGCCCCCTCCACCCTCAACCCCGTCCAACCACCGGCGCATGCTCGGCCATCAATTCCATGACCCAGTCGATGAATACCCGCACCTTGGCGCTGACATGGCGATTGGGCGGGAATGCCAGGTACATCGGCATCGGTGCCATGTGCCAGTCCTCAAACAGTGGCAGCAGCTCGCCGCTGACCACGTGCGGTTTGGCCATGTACTGCGGTAGCCAGAGCATGCCCAGACCCGCCAGACCTGCGGCGAGGTAGGCATTGCCGTCGTCGACCGTCAGCTGCGGGCGGCCCTGGGCCTCGATGCGTTCCTCGCCCCGCTGCATCGCGTAGGGCAAGGCTTTGCCTGTACGAAACCAGAGAAAGCCGACGGTACTGTGCCCGCCCTCCTCCAGCTCACGTGGGTGCGTCGGCGTACCGCAGCGCTGCAGGTAGCCCGGCGCGGCATAGATACCGAGTTGCAGGTCGCCCACATGCCTTGCCACCAGGGACTGATCGGTGATCTCGCCGCCACGCAACACGCAGTCGACGTTTTCGCCAATGATGTCGACGATTCGATCGCTCACGCCCACGGTCAGCTGGATTTCCGGGTAGCGTGCAAAGAACCCGGGCAAGGCGGGTATCAGCAGCATTCGCGCCAGCGGACTGGGCACATCCACCCGCAGCCGCCCGCGCGGTGTCATCGACGCGCTGGACAGGCTGGTCTCGGCGTCGTCCATATCGGCCAGCAGCCGGGTGACGCGCTCGTAGTAGGCCGCGCCATCGGCGGTGACGTTGACCTTGCGTGTGGTGCGGTTGAGCAGGCGCACGCGCAGCCGCGCTTCCAGTTGCTGGACGAGCTGCGTCACGCTGGTCTTGCTCATGTGCAGGGTGGCTGCCGCCTTGGTGAAGCTGCCGGTTTCCACCACTCGGGCGAAGGCCTGCATCGCATCGAAACGGTCCATTTCACGCCTCACTCGGGTCTGGATAGTTTGGATTCTACAAACAGTCATGACCAGAGTTGCTTGTTTATCCAGGTCGGCCGACTTTCTACAGTAGTTCCATCATCAGCAACGGGCCACGATGGCCCCGAAGGAGCTATGCAATGACCATTAAACGTGATGTCGTTTTCCCGCCTGATCGCCATGCACTGTACGAACTGCACCGCTACTCGCCGGCGATTCGCTCCAACGGTTTTCTGTTCGTATCCGGTCAGGTCGGCAGCCGCAAGGATGGCTCGGCCGAGCCGGACCTCGCGGCGCAGGTGCGCCTGGCCTTCACCAATCTCAACGCGATCCTGGCCGAGGCCGGCAGTAGTTTCGAGGATGTGGTCGACACGACCATCTTCATGGTCGAGCCCGACTCGACATTCGAAACCATCTGGGAGGTAGCGGCCGAGTACTGGGGCGAAGAGCCCTACCCGACGGCGACCGCTATCGGCGTGACCTGGCTGTCCGGCTTCGACTTCGAGATCAAGGTGATTGCCAAACTACCGCAATAGACCCGACTCAGTCCCTCCTCCGATCGCCAAAGGAAACAGTTTGTTTTTTCCAGAGAACGCTATTCGTTCACGCGGACTCAAGCGTCGACTGGATCGTAATCGTTCACGTTGGCGACCTGGGCATGCAGGCGGCCCAACAACTCGATCAACGTGTCCACTTCCGAGGCTGAGAGCCCACTGAGCAACCGCCGTTCGCGTTCCAGTGCAACCTTGAGCACCCGCTCATGCAGCGCTTTGCCACTGTCAGTCAGGCTGACGGTGTAGCGCCGTGCATCCTTGGAATCGACCTGGCTGCAAATGTGCCCGGCCACTTCCAGCGATTGCAGTGAACGGCTGACCGCACTCTTGTCGAGGCCGATCGTCTGACAGATTCGATTGGCGGTGATGTCGTTTTCCACGGCGAGCATCGAGAGCATTCGCCACTCGACCACACCGATGCCGAAATGCTTGCGATAGCACTGCGACGCCCCCGAGGAGAGCTTGTTGGACAGGAAATTCAGCAGTGCAGGGACGTAACGCGTCAGGTTCAGCTGGGATTCTGCGGACATTGAGCAAACACCTTGGATCGGCGGGTCTTGGAATATTAGTTGACACCGCAACTAAATAATCGGAGGATTTCCCTACCGAACGTCACGGGCGATGATTCGCATGATAGGCCGTCGCCCTGACTCATAAAAATAATTATCAGGTCCTGGTCATGAACCCCTTCACTCTCATCGCCTTCGCGTTGCCCAAGCAAACGATCGTCCTCCACGCACCAGCGCCCGGCTGACCTGCCTCCCTGGCCAATGCTCTAACCCAGGTTTTTTTTCAGCAGCCACTTCAGTGTGGAGGGACAAGTCATGCTTCAAGTCAACGTCACCCGCAAAGCCGACGAAGCCGAAGGCATCTGCAGTTTCGAATTATGTGCCGCGGACGGCAGCACGCTACCGGTGTTCGAAGCCGGTGCCCACATCGACGTTCACATTGCCGACGGCCTCACCCGGCAGTACTCCTTGTGCAACGATCCGAAGGAGCGCCATCGCTACCTGATCAGCGTGCTCAAGGACCCGAACTCCCGTGGCGGCTCCAAAGCCATGCACGAGCAGGTACGGTCAGGGCAAACGCTGACCATCAGTGCTCCGCGCAACCTTTTCCCGCTGGAGCACTCAGCCCGCCGACACCTGCTGTTTGGCGGTGGCATCGGCATCACGCCCATGCTGGCCATGGCCTATGAGCTTTCGCACCAGGGCGCCGATTTCGAGTTGCATTACTGCTTTCGATCCAGCGACCGCGCGGCGTTCGTTGCGCTGCTGGCGCAGACGCCTTTCGCCGATCGCATCAAGCTTCACGACGACAGCGGCTCGCCCATCCAGAAGCTGGATGCGCCCACCTTGCTCGCCACACCCGACGCTGGCACCCATCTTTATACATGCGGGCCGGGCGGTTTCATGAACTACATCCTCGACGCTGCGCAGAACGCGGGCTGGTCGCAGGACCGCGTACACAAAGAGTTCTTCGCCGCAGAACCTGTCGATCAAAGCGCCAATGCCCCCTTCGAAGTCGAGCTGGCACGCAGCGGCCAGGTTTTTCAGATTCCTGCCGAACGTACGGTGTTCGAAGTGCTGGACGAGGCCGGTATCGAGATCGAGTCATCCTGTGAGCAAGGCGTCTGCGGTACCTGCGTAACCCGGGTTCTGAAGGGCATACCCGAGCACCGGGACCAGTTTCTGACAGTGGCTGAACAGGCCGCCAACGACCGCTTTACCCCCTGCTGCTCTCGCGCCAGATCATCGCGCCTGGTGCTGGATCTCTGAATCGAACAACAACATGAAACCTGGAGAACACCCATGAACATCCAGTCGCTTGCCGAAGAAATTGCAGCGCCGGCCTTGCCTGACTTTCCCCTGAACCAGTGGTACGTCGCTGCGCTGGGTTGGGAGTTGAAGGACAAACCCGTGGGCCGCACGCTGCTCAACAAGCCTGTCGTGCTGTTTCGCAAACCCAGTGGCGAGGTCGCCGCGCTGGAAGACCGCTGCTGCCACAGGGCACTGCCATTATCGAGCGGCACACTCGAAGAATCCGGCATTCGTTGCGGCTACCATGGCCTGCTGTACGATGAACGCGGAAAATGCGTCGAGATCCCTGGCCAGGACAAGATTCCGAGCAAGGCCAAAGTGCCCGCCTACCACGTGCGTGAGCAGGACCAGATCGTCTGGATCTGGTTTGGCAGCGAGTCACAATCGGAGCCGACCTGCGAGCCGCCGACCTACCCTGTCCACAGCAGCGGCAAGTACCTGTTCGACGGCAACGTTTACCACTACGACGCGCCTTACCAGCTGATTCACGACAACCTGATGGACTTGAGCCATCTGGGTTATGTCCACCTGCGCACCATCGGCGGCAACGCCAGCATCCACATGAATGCGCGGATGAGTGTGGAAAGTGAAGGCGATGTGGTGCGGGTCGTGCGCCACATGCCGGACTCCGTTCCACCGCCCACCTACACGGCCGCCTACCCGTTCAAAGGCACCGTGGACCGCTGGCAGGAAATCGAATTTCACGTCAGCCATCTGCGCATCTGGACCGGAGCGGTAAATGCCGGCACCGAGGACCTGGACAACCCCGATCGCGGTGGTTTCCATATGCGCGGATTCCACGGGGTCACACCCGAGACTGCAACCACCAGTCACTACTTCTGGACCATTGCCACCAACCCCGAAAGCGATCCGGAAGCCATCAAGGCCAAGGTGGTTGAGCAAACGATATTGACCTTCGATGAGGACAAGGTGGTGATCGAAGACCAGTACCGGAACATGTGCCGGTTTGGCGTGCGCCCGATGATCGACATCCATGTCGATGCCGGTGCCAATCGCGCCCGCCGCATCATCGAGCAACTGCGCCAATCCACTTCCTGAAGTACCCAGCGCACGCGTACCGATTAAGAGTGCGTGCGCATTTTCCGGGCCCTTGCATGCTCCACTGACCCACAAAAACAAGAAGGTATCGACATGTACTCACTGCAATCCCTGCTTTGGCGGGGTGGTTTCGGCTGCCCGTCGTTCATACCCACTGTCTATCCACAGCTTCGGAGCCTGACGCCATGAGCCAGTCGATAGGGCAACAGCTGGACGAAAAACCCATGGTCAGCTTCCAGTGGGGCGTGATTGCGCTCTGCTTTCTGATCAACATGCTCGATGGCTTCGATGTATTGGTGATGGCGTTCACCGCCGCTTCCATTTCCGCCGACTGGGGCCTGAGCGGCACTCACCTCGGCTACCTGCTCAGCGCCGGGCTGGTCGGCATGGCGATTGGCTCGCTGTTTATCGCGCCCTGGGCCGACCGCATCGGGCGACGGCCGCTGATCCTGCTGTGTGTCGGCATTGCCGGGCTGGGCATGCTGGCGTCATCCAGGGCGACCTCACCGGAAATGCTCGCCGTATTGCGCCTGATCACCGGACTTGGCATCGGTGGCATCCTGGCCAGCAGCTACGTCATCGCCGGGGAGTACGCCAACAAGAAGTGGCGCAGCCTGGCCATCAGCCTGCAATCCACGGCCTATGCACTGGGCGCCACGATCGGCGGCCTCATCGCGGCGCAGATCATCCCGTCCCTGGGCTGGCGTTCGGTGTTCTTTTACGGTGGCGTAGCGACGCTGCTGACCCTGCCCATCCTTGCATTCTGGTTGCCCGAGTCCCTGGCTTTCCTGCTGTCTCGCCAACCCCGGCGTGCGCTGGAACGTATCAATATCCTGCTCAAACGCGTGGCGATCACCTCGCTCGAGCGTTTGCCCGAGGTGTTGCAGGACGCCAGGAAACCGCTACGGGCGACCTTTGCAGAACTGTTCTCGCCAGCCCTGCTGCGCTCGACCTTGCTCGTCTGGTGCGCCTTCTTCCTGGTGATGTTCGGCTTCTACTTCGTCATGAGTTGGACGCCGAGGCTGCTGGTGTCGGCCGGCCTGTCGAATACGCAGGGAATCACTGGCGGCGTGCTGCTCAACGTCGGCGGCATTCTCGGCACTTCGCTGATCGGCCTGCTGGCGGCACGCTTTCGTCTGTCCCGGGTACTGATGGCTTACCTGGTGATCAACGCGGTACTGCTGGCAATCTTCGTGAAATTCACCACCCACCTGAACCTGGCCTTCGCCCTGGTCCTGCTGATCGGCATCTTTGTGAACGGCTGCGTCGCCGGGCTCTATGCCCTGACCCCAAGCATCTACAGCGCCACCCAGCGCGTCACCGGCCTGGGTACCAGTGCGTATTCGGCCGCCCGTGAGTGGGCCAACAAACCTGTGAGCTGGCTTGCCAGCGAAGAGGCCGGCACAGCCAACATCTCCATCGCCTGACACACCGCCTTCGCCGGCAAGCCGGCTCCTACAAGGGATCACCGCCAGACGCAAATCCCGGCAACACCCGACAACCTGTAGGAGCTGGCTTGCCAGCGAAGTGGCCGGCACAGCCAACATCTCCATCGCCTGACCCACCGCCTTCGCCGGCAAGCCGGCTCCTACAGGGGATCACCGCCAGACGCGATTCCCGGCAACACCCGACAAACCTGTAGGAGCTGGCTTGCCAGCGAAGAGGCCGGCACAGCTAACATCGCCTTCATCTGACACACCGCCTTCGCCGGCAAGCCGGCTCCTACAAGGGATCACCGCCAGACGCGATTCCCGGCAACATCCAACAAAACTGTAGGAGCTGCACAGCTAACATCTCCTTCATCTGACACACCGCCTTCGCCGGCAAGCCGGCTCCTACAGATTTGTGCACCTGCCCCTGCAGCTACTTTACTCCTGACGAAAGCGAGCAAGTCAGCGTTGGTGGTCGGCATACCGTGGGGTAGCCCGAGTAGGTTTTCAGCGTGCCGTTTTGCAACAGCTTGGCTGACCGTCAGGAAAAGCGTCTGCCCTCATGCATCCGTACGGGTGCATGAGGGCAACCCGGTCAATGCGGTGGGAACACCACGCCGACCCGCTCGGCATACTTCAACCAGGCAGCCTTGAGCCGTTGCACCGTCTCGGGTTGGGCGGCCGCCAGGTCGGTGGTTTCGCCGCGATCCTGGGCCAGATCGAACAATTGCCATTGCGGCGGCTGCGCGTTATCGCCAAAACCTGCTTGGGGGCGCATGCCTAGCAGTTTCAGGTTTCCCTCGCGGTAATAGGCATTGCCAAACAGCTCGCCGGCCAGGCTATCGTCAATGTGCGGGCTGCCCTTGCCGGCAAGCATCGGCAGCATGGATTTGCCGGTAATCGGGTGTTTACCTGCGTCCGTTGGCGCTTCGATACCCGCCAGCTCGAGGAAGGTCGGCGCCAGGTCATCCACCCGCGCAACCCCGCGTTCCACACCCTGGCGACGCAGTGACTTGGGCAGTTGAACGATCGCCGGCACGCTGATGCCGCCTTCTGCGGTGGTGCCTTTGAACAGGTGGAAAGGTGCCGCGCTGACTTCAGCCCAGCGCAGGCCATAGTCGATCTGCGAACCTTTCTGCCCGAGGTTGGCATAGCTATTGTCGGTGTGTGGGCCCGGTGGATAGAACTGGGCGTGGTTCTCCCCTGCCGCGCCGTTGTCCGACATGAACACGATCAGCGTGTTGTCGTACTGTCCACTTTGCCGCAGGTAATCAACCAGGCGGCCAATGTTATGGTCGAGGTTGTCGACCATGGCGGCGTAGATTTCCATCTTCCGCGCCTCGACCTTTTGCTGCTCAGGGCTCAGTTGCTCCCAGCCCGGCAGCTTGGGATTCACCGGTAGCGGCTTCGCCGGTTGGGCATCGCCCGCCATCAGGCCGAGTTTTTTCATCCGTTCGATCCGCGCCAGCCGTACGCTGTCATAGCCCTGGTCAAACCGACCTTTGTATTTGTCCAGATACTCCTTCGGTGCTTGCAGCGGCCAGTGCGGCGAGGTGAACGCCGCGTAGGCGAAAAACGGCTTGCCGTCCTTCTGGCTGTTTTGCAGATAGCTGATCAGTTTGTCGGTGTAGAAGTCCGAGGAATAGAAATTCTCCGGCAACTCCACGGCCTTGCCGTTTTCCCGATAGTGCACTTGTTCGATCCTGGCCGGGTCGACACTGGCGGGTTTGAAGTGCGACGAACCGCCCTCCAGCAAGGTAAACGACTGCTCGAAGCCACGCTGATCCGGTCCCTGGTCCGTCTCCAGACCCAGGTGCCATTTGCCGACCATGAGGGTGCTGTAGCCGCCCTGTTTCAGCAGTTCGGCGATCGAATAGGAACGTTGGTTCAGATAGCCCTCGTAACCCGGCTTGCCCCGTTGAAAGGGTTGCAAGGCTTCCGCCATGGTGCCGAGTCCGGCGAGGTGGTTGTCCGTGCCGGACATCAGCATCGAGCGGGTGATCGAACAGGTCGGCGCGGCGTACAGGTTGGTGAACTGCAAACCATCCCTGGCCAGTTGATCCAGGGTGGGCGTATTGATTTCGCCGCCATAGCTGCCCAGGTCGGAATACCCCAGGTCATCGGCCACGATCAGCAGGATATTGGGCTTTGCCGAGTCAGCGCTGGCCGCCATGGCCAGGCTGCTACTCACTGCCAGCACGGCCGTCAGTAAGGTTTGAGGCAGACGCAAAAGAGGCATGTGTTCTCTCTTATTGTGTTGATCGAGGAGGGTTTCCAGCGCGGCTTACTCTTCGAAGATCGCCACCGCGCGAACAAACCCCGCCGAAGCATGCTTGATCTTGTAGGGGAAACACGACACCAGAAATCCACTGGCCGGCAAGGATTCCAGGTTGGCGAGCTTTTCCATTTGCCCATAACCGATATCGCGCCCGGCCTTGTGCCCTTCCCAGATGATCGAGGCATCGCCGTCGGCGGCAAAACGCTCGCGGGTGTACTTGAAGGGGGCGTCCCAGCTCCAGGCATCGGTACCGACCACCCGTACCCCACGCTCCAGCAGGTACATCGTGGCTTCACGGCCGATGCCGACGCCGGCATCCAGATAACCCGGCTGGCCAAACAACGCGCCGGCACGGGTGTTGATCAGCACGATATCCAGCGGCCGCAACACGTGGCCGATACGCGACAGTTCCGCTTCGACCTCATCGGCGGTCACCACATGACCGTCCGCCATGTGCCGAAAGTCCAGCTTCACCCCCGGTTGCAGGCACCAATCCAGCGGCAACTCATCGATGCCAAAGGCCGGCTGACCGCCATCGGTGGTCGAGGCGTAATGCCAGGGCGCGTCCATGTGCGTGCCGCTGTGGGTGGTGATATGCAGTCGTTCGGCGGCCCAGGATTCATTGCCCGGCATCTGTTCGAGCTGCAAGCCGGGGAACATCGCCGCCATTTCCGGCCAGCCTTGCTGGTGATCCATGTAATCGATCTTCGGCAGCAACGGTGGCGGATCGGTGTAGGGGTTGTTGTCGAGGGTGACCGAGAGGTCGACGAGACGACGTTTAGGCTTGGTTGGCTGTGACATGAAAGGTCTCTCCGGTCAGCGGCAGGTGTCGGGGGGCCGCGGGGTTAAGGGCATTGCGCACCAGCGCGGCAGCATTGCGGTCATGGCTGAAACCGGCGGCACGGGCTTGTGGGGTTTTCAGGGGGGGCATGCGCCCGAACAAGGCTTCCAGCCCGGCGTCGGGGGAAAAACTGATCAGCCTGCGGCGCTCCTGTCCATAACGCTCGGCCAGTGCGTCGATCACCTGGGCGATGGACAACTGCAGCACCGGCAACTGCCATACCCGCTGAGCCCCGAGCACGGCGCCATCGAGCTCGGCCGCGTGGATCAGGTTGTTCACACAGCAGCGCGCCGACATCCACCAGGCCGTCGCCTCTGGCGAGACCGGGCATTGATAGGCTTCACCCTCGGCAAACGCGCGCATCAGGTCGCTCATGAACGCCGACCGCAAGCCATTGGGCTCACGGGGCCGGGCGACGATGCCCGGCAGGCGCAACGCACGACCGTCGACATCGCCGCGCCGGGCCAGGTCGCTCACCGCGCTTTCGACCATGGCCTTGTGCGTGCCATAGGACAATTGCGGGCGCAGCTCGGCGGCCTCGCTCATGCGTTCCGGCAGATGACCGCCGTACACCGCGACGCTGCTGGCATACACCAGGACCGGTGGCTGGCTTTTGTTGCGCAGTTGGTTGAGCAGTTCCAGGCTGGCCAGCAGGTTGACCTGATAGCCCAGTTCGTACTGCTCTTCAGCCGCGCCTCCGGGAATGCTGACCAGATGGAACACCACGTCGATGCCGTCGGCCAACACCCGGCGCATCAGTGCGGGATCGGTCACGCTGCCGAAATGACGGCGCAGACGGGCGTCATCCGGCAAACCCTGCAAGTCCCTGTCCAGCACCAACAACGAACCAATGTGCTGGCCGCGCAAACTGCCCCGCGCCAGCAGGCAACGCACCAGCTCTCGTCCGACAAAACCATTGGCTCCGGTAATCAACACTCGCATAGAGCGCCCCTCAGCCCTGGGCCTGAACGACACGTTGATCGATCGCGCCGAACAACGACTGGCCATCGTTATCCAGGACGTCCATGTGCACGCGGTCGCCAAAGCGCATGAAGCCGGTTTGCGCGGCGCCCTGCTCGATCATCTCGATGGCGCGACGCTCGGCGATGCAGGCCGACCCGGCACTGCGTTCGGCATTCGACACGGTGCCGGAACCGATGAGGGTGCCAGCGCCCAACCGGCGAGTCAGCGCGGCATGGGCGATCAACTGGCCAAAGTTGAAATTCATCTGTCCACCGTGGGGCTGACCGAACCATTGGCCATTCCAGTGCACCTGCAATGGCAGATGCACACGACCGTCGCGCCAGGCGTCACCCAATTCGTCCGGGGTAATGGCCAGCGGGGCGAAGCTGGACGAGGGTTTGGCCTGCAGGAACCCGAAGCCGGTGCGCATTTCCCGTGGAGCCAGGGCGCGCAAGCTGACGTCGTTGATTTGCAGGATCAGCTTGATGTGCTGCAGCGCCTGTTGCGCGTCGCAGCCCATCGGCACCTCATCCACCAGCACGACGAATTCGCCTTCGAAGTCGATGCCCTGGCTCTCGCTCGGCAACGCGATGTCGTCGCGCGGGCCGATGAAATCGTCACCGGCGCCTTGGTACATCAGCGGTGTGTGTTCGACGCCGTCGATGGGGTCGAGGTTGAACGCTTTCTGCATCAGCGCACCGTGGCTGAGGAAAGCGGAGCCGTCGCACCACTGATAAGCGCGGGGCAACGGCGCCATGGCTTGGGCGGGGTCGAATGCGAAAGCGTCTGCCGCTGTGCCCGCATTCAACTCACTCGACAGCGCCTGCAAGCGCGGCTCGACGCTGCTCCAGTTCTCGATGGCCTGCTGCAAGGTCGGCGCCACGGAACTGGCGTCCAGTGCCCAGGCGAGATCCCGCGAGACCACGACGAGCTGTCCATCACGACTGGCGTTTTTCAGGGTGGCGAGTTTCATGCGGATGCTCCTTGGGCAGGGCTCAACTCAGCCGCGAAGCGTCCGTCGAGCAGGATGAAGACCATGCGCGCCATCGCTTCGGTGCGGTTGCTCCAGGCATGGTTGGTGCCGCGTTGCACCACGACGTCGCCGCGCTTGAGGTGCACTTCTTCCTCGTCCAGTACCAGCCACACTTCACCCTCGGTGACGATGCCGTAGTCGAGGGTTTCGGTGCGGTGCATCAACTTGTGCCGGGAGTCGGCTTTGCCCGTGCCAGCGTGGGATTGGCCAATTTCGGCGAACACTGCCGCGGCACTTTCAGCGCTGACCTGGTTCTGCACGCTGTCCGGTGGAATATCCACCACCCGAATCACGCTACCCAGGGGGCCGGGGCTCAGTTGCAGGGGTTTGCTGCTAGGATCACTGGCGTTGTCGAGCAACGCCGGGCTGGTGCTGCTGTTCCACAGTTCATGAAACACCGTGCCCGGTACCGACGCCAGCGGGAACACGTTCGGCGTCGGCCCGTTGCTGGCGACGATGGCCTGGCCATGTTCATCGTGCCCGGTGACCACTCGTTTGAATTCAGGAAGCGTTTGCATGGGAAATCCTCGTTCACTTTCCGTCGCCGGTGGTGGTGCCACCGACAACAACATTCGCGTGGGGCAACAGGCCACCGAGCCGAGGTACGGCCAGGCAGAACACCGCCACCAACAGTTGCAGGCCACCGACAATGGCCAACGCATGGGGTAGCGCAGTGACGACGCCACCGGTCACGCCGAGCACCACCAGGGGGCTGATGAATTCGCCGGCGAAGATGGCCGCGGTAAAACACCCGGCCGCCCGCCCGCGTTGATGAAAATTGACTTGCGCCATGATCCAGGTGATCAACGTCGGCAGCATCAGGCCAATGCCCAGGCCATTGATGGTCACGGCGACCACGACCTGCACATGGGTCAAGGCGTCCGCCATCAACAACCCGCCGCTGCCCGCCAGCACGTAGGCGATCAGCAGCATGTGCTGCCCACGCATCCCGCTGAACAGGCGAAAACTCAACGCGCCAATGAGCACGCCCAGTTGATTGGCGCCCATGGTCATGCCGATCTGTTGCGGGGCATCCACGTGCAGCAGGTTGAGCAGGTACCCGGCCTGCACCGGCACGATGAACAGGCTCAACCCTGCCAGCAGCGACAGCCCATACAGGGGCGTGAGCGCGCGCCACGGAAACTGGCCGGCGGGCAGAAGCCGTGTTGTTTGATCGGGTTGCGCAACGGCCTGTGGCTCCCACAGCTTCCAGGCCATCAGCGGCAGGAAAACCAGGCCCACGGCGTACAGTGCAAAGGGCGTGCGCCAGTCGTTTTGCCCGAGGAAGCCACCCAGCGCGATAAACACCGCCGCCGACAACGAGGTGGCGACCATCTGCAAGGCAAACAGGCGCTCACGCCGGGCGCCGCTGTAGTAGTCGCCCATCAGCGTGGTGCAGCAGGTCATGATGCCCGCCTCGGCCAAACCGATGCCCGCACGGCTGAGCACGATCGCCGGCAGCGAGTCGAGCCACAGCGGCAGCACGCCGCAGAGCACGTACAGCGACATGCTGGCCAGCAGCAACGGCTTGCGCCCCAGGCGATCGGCGATCACCCCGGCGAACGGCGCCAGCAGGGCAATCACCAAGGCCGGCAAGGTCAACACCACAGGCACCAGTACGCTGCTGCCGGGCACGTCGGCGAAATGCGCCTGCATCCGCGGCAGTACCGGGGCCAGCAGTACCGCGCCCAGCACCGGCAGACAACTGCCCAGCAGCAACAACAGCGATTGCACCCATCCGGCCTTTCGGGTGGAGTTTTCTACAAAGGCGTTAGCGACCATGGCACTGCTCCTTGATGCGCAGGTGTGGAACGTTGGCTACCACCGCCGTCTCGGAACCCGCGACATGACGCACCGTCACTGGCCCCTGCGCCTCGCTACGCGCGGGCAGCAGGAAGTACGCCAGCGCAGGCAGCAATACCAAGGCGCCAACCATGTTCCAGACGAACATGAAGGCCAGCAGCACGCCCATGTCGGCCTGGAACTTGATCGGTGAAAACGTCCAGGTCGCGACACCGATGGCCAGGGTGATGCCGGTCAGCATCACCACCTTGCCGGTGGACACCAGGGCGCGGTAATAGGCTTCGGACAGGCTCGCTCCCTGGCGCAGATGGCCCAGGAGGATGCTCATCACGTACAGCGCATAGTCGACGCCGATGCCGACGCCCAGGGCGATGACCGGCAGCGTGGCGACTTTTACACCGATGTTCAGCCAGACCATCAAGGCTTCGCAGAGGATGGAAGTGAGCATCAGCGGAATCACCGCGCACAGCGTCGCGCGCCAGGAGCGGAAGGTGATCAGGCACAGCAGGATCACCGCGCCGTAGACCCAGACAAGCATCTCGCGGTTGGCCTGCTTGACCACGATATTGGTCGCCGCCTCGATGCCGGCGTTACCCGCGGCCAGGAGGAATTGCACCTCGTCGGTATTATTCGCCGCGGCGAATTTTTCCACGTGCTCGACCAGGCGGGTCAGCGTCTCGGCCTTGTGGTCGGTGAGGTAGGCGTACAGGGTCAGCAGGCTGCAGTCTTCGTTGTACAAGCCGCGCGGTGCACTGGCGGTGATCATGTTGAGCATCGCCTGGTTGTTCTGCAGCTCGTACCACTTGGGGTTGCCTTCACTGAGGCCGACCAGCATGCGCCGGTTGAGCAACGCCAGCGAGTTGGTCGAGTCCACCCCCGGCAAGGCGCGCAGCTGCCAGTCCAGGGCATCGACCTTGGCCAGGATGTCATAGCGCGCACAGCTGCTGGCCGGGGTTTTCACCATCACCGCGAACAGGTCGCTGCTGGCGCCGTAATGACGGGTCAGGTAGGCATCGTCCTGGTTGTAGCGCGAGTCCGCACGCAGCTCCGGCGCACCGGCGTCGAGGTCGCCGATTTTCAGTTGCAGGCTGACCACAAAACCGAGCGCCGCCAGCGCCAGGCTGATGGCGATGCACAGGCTGGCCCAGCGACGATGGGTGAACAGGTCGAGAAAACGCCAGAAGGCATGGCGCGTCTGACCGCTTTGTTCGGCCTGTTCGCTCTTCAGGCTCAGTTGCGCCGCGCGCGGTGTCACGCCGACATAGGAGAGCAACACCGGCAGCAGGATCAGGTTGGTGAAGATCAACACTGCCACGCCGATGCTGGCGATCACCGCGAGGTCTTGAATGACCTGGATCTTGATCAGCATCAGCACGGCAAAACCCACGGCATCACACAGCAGCGCCGTGAGGCCGGCGAGGAACAGCCGGCGGAAAGTGAATCGCGCCGCCACCACCCGGTGCATGCCCCGGCCGATGTCCTGCATGATGCCGTTCATTTTCTGCGCGCCGTGGCTCATGCCGATGGCAAACACCAGGAACGGCACCAGCACCGAGTACGGGTCCAGTTGGTAGTCCAGCAAGGGCAGCAAACCGAGCTGCCAGACCACCGCCACCAGCGAGCACAGCACCACCAGCACGGTGCTGCGCAGGCAGCGGGTGTACCAGAACAGCACGGCGGTGGTGATCAGGATCGCGACGGCAAAGAACAGCAGGATCTGCTTCAGGCCGGCAATCAGGTCGCCGACTTTTTTCGCGAAACCGGTGATGTGAATGTCGATGTTGGCGTTTTGATAAGTGCTGCGCAGGGTCTCCAGCTGTTCAGAAAGCACCGCGTAATCCAGCGGCTTGCCGTCGGTGGTGGCGGCCAGCAACGGCACGTAGATGATGCTCGAGGTCTGGTCGAACGCCACCAGTTGCCCGAGTTCATTGGAGCGCTGCACATTGCGCCGCAGTGCTTCGAGGTTGGCGGCGCTGCCGCTGTAGTCATCCGGGATCACCGGGCCGCCGTCGAGGCCGTCTTCGGTCACGGCGACCCAGCGGGTGGCCGGAGTCCACAGCGACTTCATGTACGCGCGGTCGACGCCTGGCAGCAGGTAGAGTTGGTCGCTCAGGGCCTGCAGGGTCTTCAGGTACTCGGCGTCATAGATATCGCCGTGACGGTTGGCGACCACGATGCGCAAGGCATTGCCCAGGCCGGTGAGCTGTTTCTGGTGCTCAAGGTAGTTGGCAATGTACGGTTGCTGCGTGGGGATCATCTTTTCAAAGCTGGCGTTGAGCTCGATACGGGTGGCTTGATAGCCGAGCACCAGGGTTGTCAGCACACACACCAACAGCACCCACAGGCGGTGGTTGAACAGCGTGCGTTCCACCACCGAACCGGAGCGCGGATCGAAATTCGCCAGGCTGGCCGTGGCGTTGTCGAAAGACTTCATAACCTCACTCCGAAGCGGTAGCGATTGACGGCGAGATGCGCGTCAACCCGGTGAAACCCGCCAGCGTCAGGCTGCCGTCGGCGGCCTGGACAACACTGGCAACGGGCTTGTCGAGCGGTTTGCCAAAGGGCTTGAGCAATGCGCCGGGCTGGCTGTTGGTGCGAAACAGGGCGCCGCTCTGGTTGACCAGCAGCAACTGCCCGTCATCGGTGCGGATCGCATCGCTGAACGACACCGGCATAGTCACCGGCGCGGGCTGGAAGCTCTCGCCCAGGTCGCTGGAGGCAAACGCGTTACCCTTCAAGCCAGCCACCAGCAGCACACCGTCATCGCGCATTTGCAGGGTGAAAAAACTTCCCGCGTAAGGGCTTTGCAGCTGGGTGAATGACTGGCTGGCATCGTTCGAGCGAGCGAGGTAACCCTGCTCGCCGGCCAGGAACCAGTGCGTTCCCTGTTGCGCGATGGCAGACAAGTGCGCGCCCATCGGGTTATCGATTTGCCCCATGACGGATTGCCAGGTGGTGCCGCCGTCGTCGGTGCGAAAGGCCAGGCCGTACGCTCCCACGATCAGGCCATGCCGGGCATCGACGAACTGTAGGGCGAGAAACGGCTTGTCGGCACCCTCGCCGGCCAGCCGTTCAGCCGTTTGCACCCGCGCGGCGGCGACATCCTGGTCGCTGGCCGAAGGCAATTGCGCTTTGGCGGCGTCCAGCTCAAGTTGTGCCGCACGCAGGCCGTCCAGCTGCATGGTCCAGTGCTCGCCCCCGTCACGAGAGGCCAGCACGACACCGCCATGACCCACGGCCCAGCCTGTGTTGGCATCGACAAATTGCACCGACGTCAGGCTGACCGAAACCGGCACCTCGGCCTGCCGCCAACTCATGCCGTTGTCATCGGACAGCAGCACGATACCCCGCTCCCCCACCGCCACCAGCCGTGCACCCGCACGGGCCAGGTCCAGCAGCACCGCGGACTTGGCTTGCGGCGCCTGCATGGCCGGCGTAGAGAGCGCATCGCCCACCGCGGCGGCCTGCACCAGGCTCAACGGCAATGCCAGAGGCAGCGCCACAAGCCACATCAGTCGACCAACCACCTGACAGAATCTGTTCATACCAACCTCGAAAAACCGTTTGAAACCGGATCACGCCAGGCTAGCCGCGATCCGGTCTGACTCAGCGAACCCCGGCACCCGCCATCGCCGCCGGCGAGAACTCGGAGGCCCTGTAGCGATCCACCATGCCGTACTGCTCAGGCAGGCCGGTGTAGACGTTCTGGATGAACCAGGCGCCGGAGGTCAGGTCGTAGAAGCCCGAGGACAGTTGCGCTTGCGCAGGCAGGTCCGGCATCACCGCCGGCAACGACCACAGGGTCTTGGCCAGTTGGCCGTTGGCGTCCCAGCGGTCGCCCAGCATGGCTTGCCAGGTGTCTTCATCGAGGTAGTAACGGCCCTTCGGCAACTGATGACGCTTGCCCGGTGCCAGGTCGGCCTCGACCACCCAGACCCGGTGCAATTCCCAACGCACGTAATCGGGGTTCATGTGGTGGGGCAGGAACAGGTCTTCAGGTTTGGCGGCGGCTTGCACTTTGTTGGTGTTGTAGGGGATGTACATCTCCTGCTTGCCCACCAGCTTCCAGTTGAAGCGGTCCATGCGGCCCTGGAACACGCTCAATTCGTCGAACGACATCACCCCGGCGGTCGCCGGTGTCGGCGTATCGCAGCAGGCATTCGGCAGCTTGCGCACACGACGTTGCCCGGTCAGGTAAACGTGGGCCTGGGACAGGTCGCCGTTGATGTTGGTGCGGCCCATGATCTGCTCGCCGGCACGCAACGGTGGCCCGACGTTGAGCAGGCGGAACAGCCAGTAGTCACCGGCAAACGACTCAGGCGTGCCTTCCTTGTAGTAATACGGCATCTCCTGGATGGCCTGGCCGTCGGTGGTCATGACCTGCTTGCCATCGGCGGTCATCAGGTAGTGACGGAAATGCATCGACACCGAGGTGCCGCGCCAGTTGAGCACGTGGTTCCACATGGCTTCGGCACCGTTCTGCGGGATCGGGAACGGGATGCCGCCAAAGGCGCCTTCGGGCACGGGGCCGGCGCTGCTGTCGACCAGTTTGGCGCGGGTGGCGTTTTTCAGGGTGTTGTCATACACCCACTGCGGCGCGGCGGCGGTGCGCCGGGTCGGGTAGACGTCGATGCGATAGGAGTCCGGGAAACGCTTGAACATTTCCTTGGTGCCATCGCTGAGTTTGCCGGCGTATTGCGCGAGGTTTTTCGAGGTGATGCTGAACAGCGGCTTGTCCGCGGCGAACGGATCGGAACGCTTGCCGCCTTCCTTGTACGAAGGATCGACCTTGGTGTAGCCACCGTCCCAGGCGGGGATGGAGCCGTCGGCATTGCCGGCGCGCTCGGCGCCGAAAGGCGTGAGGTTTTTCGACAGTTTGGCGGCATCTTCCGCTGTCGCCGCCAGCGTCAGCTGGCTGCACAGAGCCAGGCTACCGAGCAGTGCAAAGCCCAGGGCCTTGAGGGTGAAGGCTGCGGTTTTCTTGTTGTGGGTCATGCGCAAGTCCTCTTAAAACGTGGTCTTGACGGAGAAAGCCAGGTAGTCCCGGTCTTTCAGCGATTGCTTGTAATTGAACTGGCTGGCGGCGTTGAGGTTGGTGTCCTCGGCGCCGTAGTAATGCGTGTAGGTCAGGCCGGCGGTGACGCGATCCAGGTAGGTGGCGGTGATGCCGATGTTCATGTCGCCGCCGTTGTCCGGGCCGAAGGAGCTGACCACCGCCGATTTGCCCAGGGGGAAGTAGCTGAGGCCGACCGGGATACTGATGTCGATGCCGGAGAAGAACTGGCGGTAGGTCGGGGTGTAGACCACCTTGAAGCCGAGGCCGTCGTCGGTGGCATTGGGGTCGAGGGCGGCACGGTTTTTGGTGACGCTGAGCAGGCGGTTCCAGGCGATCTCACCGACCAGCCCCGATTCCCTGGCCAGGAAGTTCGGCCCGAACGAAGCCAGCACGTTGAGGTTGACGTGGGCGGTACGGCCAACCGCGTAGAGGGCGTCGTCATCGTTGTCGGCTACCACGCCGGGCAGGACGGTCTGGCCGTTGGAAACCAGCGGCATGTTCCAGCGCATCGAGGCTTCACCGGCGAAGCTGTACTCATCGACGGTGGTGGAGAAACTGGCACCAAAGGCGCGAATGTCTTCCGGGTACACCCAGTAGTACTCGCCGATCTGGCCGGTACTGAAGTTCGGTGTGCCGGTGGACGGCTTGAGGTACAGCTTGGGGGTCTTGTCGTGGTACTGGATCGCGTACAGGCCGTACTCGACCGTTTCCGCGCTGTACTTCAACTGCAGGCCGCCCTGCCCCGAACTTTTCGCTTCCTTGTCATTGCCATGGAAGAACGCCGCCGGGCTGGCGGGATTGCCACCGAGGAACGGAGGAAACGGCGCACCCACGATCAGGCGTTCGTTGCCTTCACCAATGGTGTCGCTGGTGGAGAAGTAACTGCCGGCACCGGGCAGGCGGGTCTCTTCCCATTCCAGCTGGTAGAAGGCGCCGAGGGACACGTCGTCGGTCAGTTGGAAGGTGCCCGACAGCTGATTGACCGGGCGGGTGATTTCCTTGAACTGGGTGTTGGGTACCGACTGCGCTTTCACCACGTCGACCGGCGCCATGCCACCGGCAATGCCGTTGGCCCCGAAGAACAGGCTCTCGCCCCAGATCAAGCCGTGGCGACCGGCACGCACGGACGTGGCGTGGTCGGCCAGCGCGCCGTTCCAGTACACGAACGCATCGAGCAATTCGCCTTTACCGCCATGCACATGGCGGGTGTCGTCGGTGAACTCGTCGTAGGCCACGGAACGGGCGTTGGCCCGTGCCGGGTCGTCGTTATCGTTGTCCTGCTGGTATTCGGTGTCGTACCAGGCGGCGCCACTGAGGCGCGCGCCGACGTCCTTGAACGACATGTCCAGCTCGGAAAGGATGTCCGTGCGGTTGGAGATCAGGCCCTTCTTGAAGGCCCGGTCGCCGTCGTCCTGGTTGAGTGCCACCTGGCCCTCACTCAGTTTGCTGCTCGGATTCTGCGTGCGCCAGGCGGCGCTGTATTTCACGGTGTTATCCCAACGCAGGTTGAAATCCGGATTGCCGGTATCCACCGAAAAGGCATGGGCCGCCTGGCTGCACAGCACCAAGGCCGCGGCCAGGGTGAAACCAAAGGGTGCAGACGTGCTGACCGGGCGGCGCGCAGGCGTCGCAGTCGTGGAACTAACCATCGCGTTAACCTCTTGTTTTTATAGTGGTAACTGCTGTGGGTGAATCAGATGGGCTCGGCCGTCAGCGCGAGCATCTGCTTGACCAGGCCGATGCGGTCGAACTCACGGTCGTGCTGCATTTCCTTGTCGCCGGCCAGCACCGAGCTTTCGCTGATGAACTTGCAGCGCTCGAAACGGCGCGCCATGAAGCGCTGCAGCTGTTGCTCGACGCTGCCGTCGCGGGTCAGTTCTTCGCTGAGCACGATGGCATCTTCAATCGCCATGCCGGCGCCCTGGCCGAGGTGCGGCGTGGTCGCGTGGGCGGCGTCGCCGATCAGCAGGACGCGGCCGCGGTACCAGGACTCGTCGACGAAGACCACTTCCATCGGCTTGTAGACCACCTGGCTGCTGTCGGTGATTTGCTCACGCAGTTCGCCGATGAGGCCGGTGAAACCCTGCAGGCGCTGGCGCATCTGCTCGGCCAGCGTCGCCGGGTCCATCCATGGGTTGGACGGTTCGTGGGACGTGAGGAACAGGTACATCAGGTCACCGGCCAGCGGCACCAGGCCGGCGTTGCCTTCGGCACTCTGGTAGTTGGCGAGGTGATCGATCTGCGGGTCACGCGGGAAGTTGTAGCGCCACACCGACTGGCCGGTGAAACGCGGGGTGTAGGTGTCGCCGAAGATCAAGTCGCGAACCCTGGAGAACAGACCGTCGGCGCCGACCACCAGGTCGTACACAGCGCCAGTGCCATCGGTGAACAGCACATCGACGCTGTCGCCCGTGTCGTTCAAGGACTCCACGCTGAGACCCAGGCGTACCTGCGCGCCCAGTTCCAGCGCCGTTTCGCTGAGGACCTTGTGCAGCGCCAGGCGTGAAATGCCGACGTTGGCCGGGTACGCAGGCCCTGCCAGTCGTTGTCCCGGGATGCGCGCCAGTTGCTGGCCGGCCGGGCCATAGATGGCGACGTCTTCAAAGGCATACGCCGCATCGAGATACCCATCCAGCACACCCAGCTTGGCCATCTCGCGGACCACGTTGCTTTGCTGGATGATCCCGACGCCGTACACCGTCCACTCTGACTTGAGCTCGATCAGATCGACCTCAATGCCCTTGCGCCGCAGTGCGATGGCCGCGCACAAACCACCAATGCCACCGCCCACGATCAGAACTTTGTTCACTGCACTCATGGTTTTCTCACTTGTTATTCTTGTGATTCGATGCAGCGTCGGGCACTGCGTCGTTGGGTCCAGCTTCCCGGCAAAGCAGGGATTTGACTAATCGCGAGTAGGGATGCGATGTATCTGCAAACGCGATACCTCAAAACGGGGAGACGCGCTTTCAATGCCGGGCATTTGCAGCACCAGCCAGCCCTCCTCCACCCGCCACGCCAGCGCCTCCAGCTTCTGGCCCAGACAGGGGCCGTAGACGCATTCGCCGGTACTCGGCAGAAACTGCGCACCGTGGGCGTAACAGACGATCAACTGGCCGTCGGCGGATAAAAAACGGTCCTTGCGGTACTCCAGGCGTACGTCCAGATGCGGGCAACTGTTGCGATAAATCCGCACCTGGCCGTCGTGCACCAAGGCAAAGACACTGTCTTTGCCGCGCTGCAATGGATCGAATCCGCGCGCCTGCCCTTCCACCAGTTCGTCCATCAGGCACAGGTAAAAATCCCGTTGGCTCATGGCAGACACCCGTGTTCAACCCTGTTTGGGTGGCGGGCCGCCGGGTGCCCATTTCGCCTTCGAATTGAACAGGAACAGCTGCGAGTTATCCGCCGACAACGGCGCACGACGGGCCTCCCAGGCGTCATCGTGCTTGTCCATGTCGGCGTCGTATTCAATGTGGCAACCCAGTGGACTGTTGAAGTACCAGAACCAGTTGGAGCCAAAGAGGTGACGGCCCGGGCCCCAGAAACTGGTCCAGCCTTTTTGCTCGAAACGCGTGCCGGCCAACAGCACTTCGGTGCCACTGCCCATGTGAAAGGTGAAGTGTTCACAGCCCTTCATGTGCGGCGGGGTCTGGATCATGAACAGGCAATGGTGGTCATCGGAACCCGCCGGGCGCATGAACGGCCCGGCGCCGACAAAGGTGTCCGTGGTCCGAAAGCCCAAGCGTTCGGCGTAGAACGCTTCGGCCTTGGCCGCGTCGGGGACGAAATACACCACGTGGGACAAGGTGCGGGGCACCGCGCTCATGTCCAGGGTGATGCCAGGCTGGTTCAGCGGGCGCTGCGGCGCATGGCCGGCGGCGTTGGTCAGGTCGTCCGGGGCGTCGTACGCCTTGCGCACGGTGACCTGGAAAGCGATCGCGAAGCCCATGTCGTCAACGCTGTGCAGCACGCCGTTCTCCCGGGAGACCTGGCGATCCCGCGCCAACTCGTCCTCGATGGCGTCGAGGTCCGCCACGCTGGCAACGCCGTAGACGGTTTCGCGAATCGACGGCGCCGGGCCGATGGCCGCTGGCAGGGTCGGATCGTCCGCACGGCGGATGATCACGGCCGTGCCGTCCAGTGCTTCAAAACGCCCGCCATCGCTATCGACGTCAACCGGCGCAAGGCCGTAGTCACGCAGGCAATCGGTACAGGCTTGGATGTCATCGACGCCAAAGATCAGGGCATCAAGGCCAATGATGTTCATGGCTTACCACTCCATTGAAATTATGATCCGGAGACTGCTCGACCAGGCCGTTCAGCTGCGCATGGAATCCGGTGGTGGTGTCGGCCAGAGGTCCGACTGCGGCGAAGAGTGACGTGCGGTTTGGCAGCTGACTAATCGCGAGTGGGGATGCGACCTATCGGCAAACGCGATACCTGAAGGCGCAGGATGAAGGCGTGAAGACGGGGTTGACGGGACGATCAATTCACCGGAATGTATCGTGAAAATAAATACAACAGCGGACATGCCTGATGCGTTTCAACCACCTGGATCTCAATCTGCTGGTGGCACTCGATGTATTGCTCGAAGAGCAGAACATCACCCGTGCCGCCGAACGCCTGCACATGACGCAGTCCGCAACCAGTGGCGTGCTCGGGCGTCTGCGCAGCTATTTCGAAGACGAACTGCTGGTGCAGGTGGGGCGCAAGATGCAGCCCACGCCCTACGCCCAGGAGCTGGCCAAACCGATCCGCGAAGTGCTGCTGACGATTCAATCCTCGATCACCGCCAAGCCGGTGTTCGACCCCACCACCAGCAAGCGCCACTTCCGCCTGGTGACCTCGGATTACCTGATCAGCGTGCTGTTTGCCCAGGTGATCCAGAAGATCCATCAGGAAGCGCCGAACATCACGTTCGAGATGCTCGGCCCCGGCGACAACTCCGGCGAGTTGCTGATTCGCGGCGAGGTCGACCTGATGATCGTGCCTGAGCGCTACATCATCGACGGCCATCCCCACAAGCTGCTGTTCGAGGAAGAACACGTCTGCGTGGTGTGGGCTGGCAATACCCAGGTCGGCGACAGCCTGACCCTTGAGCAGTACATGGACATGGGCCACGTTTCCGTCGGTTTTGGTCGCACCCGGCACTTGAGCATCGAAGAGTGGTTCATGAACCAGTACGGCTTCAACCGCCGTATCGAAGTGATCACCAACGACTTCAACACCCTGCCGCAACTGGTCGTCGGCACCCAACGCATCGCCACCATGCACCAGCGCCTGGCGCGGTTGTATGCCCAGCACCTGCCGCTGCGTATCCTCAATCCGCCGGTGAAGATTCCGGTCATGCGCGAAGTCATGCTCTGGCACCGCAGCGTGGACGGTGACCCGATGCACCGCTGGCTGCGCGAGCGCATCAGCGAATTCATCCAGCACCTGGAACAGGATCCTATCGCCGCTCGCGATACCTCGCATCCCGAGTCACGATTGGTCAATTAGCCGGGGCGTCCTTAACGTGCCTTGAACGCTCAAGGCAACCACAAGGACAACAACAATCATGTTCCGTTATTTCCCGACCAATTACGTGTGGAATCTCTCAGTCAACCTGGCCATCGAGATGGGCGCCCGCATCGGCGAAATCGAAGAGATGTGCGCGCCACTGCAGGAAGCCGCCCAGCAGCCCGACGCCGCTGGCACCAAGGCGTTTCGCGAAACCTGGGCAAAGATGGCCGACAAACTCTGCGGCCTGGCCGAGGAAGACGAAGGCAATGGCCGGCTGCTGTCCGCCGGTGAGAAATACAACCGTGCCGCCACCTATTACCTGACCTGCGAACGCTTGCAGGCCCATGGCGCGCCGGGCCGTACCGAGTTGTACCAGCGTTTTTTGCAGACTTTCAAACGCGGTATCGAACTGTCGCGGGAGAACTGCGAGCGCGTTGAAATCCCCTACGAGGGCAAACATATTTCCGGCTTGCTGGTGCGTGCCGAAGGTGTGAGCGGCCCGGCGCCGATCCTGGTGCAGGTCAACGGACTGGATTCGACCAAGGAAATGAAATACCGCGTCGGCCTGCCGGCCTGGCTGGCAAAACGCGGCGTCTCGTCGTTGATCATCGACCAGCCCGGCACCGGTGAAGCACTGCGCCTGCACAACCTGATTGCCCGCTACGACAGCGAGCACTGGGCCAGCCGCGTGGTCGACTGGCTGGAAACCCGCAGCGAGGTGGATGCCAAGCGTATCGGCCTGGAGGGTGTTTCCCTCGGCGGCTATTACTGCCCGCGCGCCGTGGCCTTCGAGCCACGGTTTGCCTGCGGTGTGGTGTGGGGGGCGAACCATGACTGGCGCGATGTGCAAAAGCGTCGCCTGGAAAAAGAAGGCAGCTTCCCCGTACCGCACTATTGGGCGCACGTGCAGTGGGTGTGGGGTGCAAAAGATATGGAGGAGTTCATGGCCATTGCCGAAAACGTCCACCTGGACGGCGTGCTGGATCGGATCAAGGTGCCGTTCCTGGTGACCCACGGTGAAAAGGATTCGCAGATCCCGCTGAAGTGGGCACAGCGTACTTACGAGCAACTGGTCAACAGCCCCAAGCGTGAACTGAAGATCTTTACCGAACGCGAAGGTGGTGTGCAGCATTCGAGTTTTGACAACAGTATCAACGCGGGTCAGTACATCGCCGACTGGGTTACCGAAAACCTGGGTGGCCATACGGCTTGACCGGCCCCGTCTGACTTGCCGCGATGGCGGCATAACGGCCACTACCGCATCGCCAGCAAGCCGGCTCCTACAGATTTGTGTCGTACCCAACAATCCGCCTGCAGCCCAAGACCTGTAGGAGCTGGCTTGCCAGCGATGGCGGCATAACGGCCACCACCGAATCGCCAGCAAGCCGGCTCCTACGGATTTGTGTCGTACCAACAATCCGCATGCAGCCCAAAACTGTAGGAGCTGGCTTGCCAGCGATGGCGGCATAACGGCCACCATCGAATCGCCAGCAAGCCGGCTCCTACGGATTTGTGTCGCACCCAAGAATCCGCGTGCAGCCCAAAACCTGTAGGAGCTGGCTTGCCAGCGATGGCGGCATAACGGCCACCGTCGAATCGCCAGCAAGCCGGCTCCTACAGATTTGTGTCGTACCAACAATCCGCATGCAGCTCAAGACCTGTAGGAGCTGGCTTGCCAGCGATGGCGGCATAACGGCCACCATCGAATCGCCAGCAAGCCGGCTCCTACAGATTTGTGTCGTACCCAACAATCCGCATGCAGCCCAAAACCTGTAGGAGCTGGCTTGCCATCGATGGCGGCATAACGGCCACCACTAAATCGCCAGCAAGCCGGCTCCTACGGATTTGTGTCGTACCCAACAATCCGCATGCAGCCCAAAACCTGTAGGAGCTGGCTTGCCAGCGATGGCGGCATAACGGCCACCATCGAATCGCCAGCAAGCCGGCTCCTACGGATTTGTGTCGCACCCAACAATCCGCGTGCAGCCCAAAACCTGTAGGAGCTGGCTTGCCAGCGATGGCGGTATAACGGCCACCACCGAATCGCCAGCAAGCCGGCTCCTACGGATTTGTGTCGCACCCAAGAATCCGCGTGCAGCCCAAAACCTGTAGGAGCTGGCTTGCCAGCGATGACGGCATAACGGCCACCACCGAATCGCCAGCAAGCCGGCTCCTACAGATTTGTGTCGTACCAACAATCCGCATGCAGCCCAAAACCTGTAGGAGCTGGCTTGCCAGCGATGGCGGCATAACGGCCACCGTCGAATCGCCAGCAAGCCGGCTCCTACAGATTTGTGTCGTAACTCACAATCCGCATGCAGCCCAAAACCTGTAGGAGCTGGCTTGCCAGCGATGGCGGCATAACGGCCACCATCGAATCGCCAGCAAGCCGGCTCCTACAGATTTGTGTCATACCAAAATTCAGCAACCACCCCTACAGCCATTTGGCGTCCCACAACGGGTAATCATGTACTCGCCGGACAAGGCCGGCGCGTATGGGGTTGGCGATGACGTACCGGGCAACCGCCAGTAGATCCTCTTCGTAGCGAATGGCACGGTCGTGAAAGCCTTTTTGCCAAAGACATCCTGTTCGCCCCAGGTGAGTATTGATCGCTCTTGCGCTACGAGATTTGGTGGCCAGCATCAGCGCCGGCAAGGTGCCGTTCTTCAGCTCGACCAGCCAATGAAAATGGTCAGGCATGACCACCCAGGCCAGGGAATCCGCCTGGTCGTCAGTCTGTGCTTGTTGAAATTGCCGTACCAGGAGCCGCCCTGTCAGCCAATTGGTGAATAGCGGCTCGCGATTGCGGGTCACTGCGGTCAGCAGATAAATTTGCCCCGCTTGGGAATAGCGCCCGGCGCGCAGGCGATTGGCGTGGGGAAGATCAGGCATTCCATTGCCCTCCTGTGTTCAAAACCGAAACACAAGGCTAGTGCGCCAGGATGAAGAGCGTTGTCACAGTTTGGTTCTGGATGTGACTATTCGGACGTTATCGTCGGAACGCCGCCCGCAGCAAGCCGCCTCCTACAGATTCGTGTACCGCCCAACAATCCGCAGGCACCCGAAAACCTGTAGGAGCTGGCTTGCCAGCGATAGCGTGCTGAACGAATTCAGTTAGGCGCACGTGTCCCATGGAACGAGCTGATCTGCCAACCCTCTGCACCCAACGTCCAGACCTGGGTTGCAAAGCCGTCGCCGCGAATCGACTGCTCGCCACCGCGCTTGCGCAAGGTGTTGCATTGCGTGCCGGTCATCACCGCCAGGTACTCGCCGTAAAAGCGGACCTGCAATTCGCCTCGTTCAATGTCCAGATACTGCACGGCGCTTTTGGCGTACTCCAGATAGTCCGCCTTGCCTTGCACCAATCCGGTGGTGTGCACATACACGAGGTCATCGGCGAACAGCTCGGCGACGCGTGGGTAGTCTTCTTCAACCAGGGCCCGGCGGCGTTCCTGCTCAAGTGCCAGGAGTTGGTTTTTTACGGCTGCGGTGGTCATGTCAATGGCTCTCTGTGGGTGATGAGCGCGCACCATAGACTTGCAATCCGACCTGTAAAAAATCGTCGATCACGATGCCAGCCATCGCCACTCGCGATACCCACCCCCTGATCTCACCCTGCGCCGCAAAGGCCCCGCCCCTAGTGGGATTGAGCAGCTATCGACGCCATCAATACCCGGCCATTGATGCAAGTTGCTGGTGGCGCCCGTGGCCGCGCCCTAGCCTCACTTTGCATAACAATCAGCCAAGTGAAAACGCCATGAATGCCCTGCACCTCAAATGCCAGACCCTGTTCGACGGTACTGGCCTGCATACCCGTCAACAGCAAACGCTGGTCGTGGAAAACGGCCTGCTGACCTACGTCGGCCCGACAGCCATGGCGCCGCAGCCACAAGCGGATGACAGCATTGTCGATGCCGGCGATAACTTTGTCATGCCAGGCCTGGTGGACGTGCATACCCACCTGGCCTTCGGCAACGCGCAGAGTGAAGAAGACATCGATATCTGGACCAGCGACGAATTCCGCGCGCTGCGTGGCATGTTCTTAGCCCAACATGTGCTGGCCGCCGGCGTGACCAGCATGGTTTGCCCGGGCGATAGCGGCCAGCTCAGCATTTCAGTGCGCAACGCAATTGCCGCTGGCCTGTTCGAGGGTCCGCGCATCGCGGCCAGCAGCCGGGTCATCACCAATCGGCAGAGCCTCAATGACTGGTTTCCGAGCCGCGTAGGAGCTCCGGAATACTTCACCGCGCGCCTGGTCACCAGCCGCAGCGAAGCCCTGGCAGAAATCCGCAAGCAGGCGAAGGATGGCGTAGACCTGATCAAGATCGCCATGGACGGCACCCATCGTCGCCCGAACGGCGAAATCATCGCGGCGTTCACCGCCGAAGAAACCTACGAGATGGTCGAAGAAGCCCATCGCCTGGGGTGCAAAGTAGCGACCCATGCCTATGGCCGTGAAGCGGTGATGTACGCCGCACGCGCGGGTGTCGATCTGGTGTTCCACGCCTTCTACATGGACGACGACTGTATCGAGGCCTTGCTCGAAGCGGGCAGTATCCTCGCGCCGACCATGACCTTCCCGCAGAACACCGTGGATTTTTGCCAGCCCCACGACCCGGCCATCACCACCGGGTACGCCGGTTACTGCGCGCGCACGCTGGAAGTCGGTTCGGCGGTGCTCAAACGTGCCAAGGCGGCCGGTGTGCCCTTTGCCTGTGGCAGCGACAGCGGTTTTGCCGTGACCCCTTATGGCGAGTGGCATGCCCGTGAGCTGGAACTGCTGGTCACGCGCCTGGGCTTCACGCCCGCCGAAGCCCTGTATGCCGCCACCGCCACCGGTGCGCGCTGCATGCCCCGCGGTGAAACCATCGGCTCCCTGGAAGTGGGCAAGCAAGCGGACTTCCTGTTGCTCGACGGCTCGCCGCTGCACGACATCCGCATCCTCCAGGACCGCTCGCGCCTCAAGGCCGTGTACAAGGCCGGTCAGCCGGTGCGCATGGAACGCAGCCCCTACAACCCCAAGCAGGTCTCCGATTTCAACTCGCTGAAGTGGACCGACCTGTACACCCGCGACCGTGTTGCTCAGTTGGGCAAGTGGGCACTATGAGGATCGATGTCATGTACACACTTGATCTGACCACAGCCACCCAGATCGCCAGCAGCGCGATCCGCATCGCCCGGGAAACCGGGCTCAACCCCCTGGCCGCCGCCGTGCTGGATGCAGCGGGTCATCCGCTGGCGGTCCTGCGCGATGAACAGGCCAGTTTCCTGCGCCCGCAAATCGCCACCGGCAAAGCGCGGGGCTGCCTGGGAATGGGCTTCGGCGGACGGGAACTGGCACGGCGTGCGCAGGCCATGCCGGCGTTCTTCGATGCGATCAACAGCCTGACCGGCGGCGAGGTGATTCCAGTCGCCGGCGGTGTGCTGATTCGAAATGCCGAGGGGAAAATTCTCGGCGCCATCGGCATCAGTGGCGACACTTCGGACAATGATGAGCGCTGCGCCATGCAGGCGATCGACCAGGCCGGGCTGGTGGCCGATACCGGTGATCAGCCCGCGGGTTAATCAAGCGACGCGGCCTGCTCCAGCAACAGGCCGCGAAACCACATCAGCGCTGGATCGCGCTCTTGATACGGGTGCCATTGCAGCACCTGTACGGCGTCCGGAAAAGCCAGCGGTGCAGGGTGAATGCGCAGTGGATAACGCTGGGCAAAACGTTCTGCCTGCCGGCGAAACACAGTGGCAATTCGCGCGGTACCGACTATGAACTCCGGCATCAGCACGAAGCTTTCAACGGCCACGGCCACCCTCCGATGAACACCCAACTCATGCAGATGCACGGCATCCATGGCCAGGTTTCGCCCGTCGGCGAACTCACGCACCACATGTTCGGCGGCGCAGTAGCCCGTCAGGCTCAAACCCTCGGCGAACTGCGGCTGCTGCGCACAGACGATGCAACACAGCTGGTCACTCATCAAGGGTACGTGGGGGTAAGCAGGATTCAACCTGCGCTGCGGCACGATCACACAATCACTGCGCCGATAGTCGAGCGCTTCGCTGACCACGTCACCATCGCGCGGCACAGGCAAGTCGCGCAGGCTCAAACGCACACCCGGCGCGATGCGCGCCAACGCAAGACTGACCGCTGGCAACAGCACCCCGGCCACGTAATCGGAAGCCACCAAGGTGAATTGCCGGGTACAGGTGGCCGGGTCGAAATTCATCGGTGCATCGATAATCTCCCGCGTCAGGGCGAGGGCTTCCTGCACTTTGGGCATCAGCTCCAGCCCCAGGGCAGTGGGCTCCAGCCGCCGCCCGACCTGCACCAGCAACGGGTCATTGAAATGCTCGCGCAAACGTCCAAGTGCCGAGCTGGTTGCCGACTGGCCCAGGCACAGTCGTTCAGCGGCCCTGCTGACGCTGCATTCGCTCAACAGGGCATCGAGCGCTACCAGCAGGTTCAAGTCAAGACGTCGATACCGCATGCTGTTTCCGCTGCAAATGGATGGCAGTGGCAACTCTAATGACCCGGGTATAACTCCCACCAATCGCGTGCCGCGTTAGCAGGTATCGCGACGCAAGATACCTGCCTACACCGCCTATGTTCGCTACCGAACAGACTTCGCCCCCCTGAACACTTCACACTCGTCGGTGGAATGCTGCGCCCGGCGGCGCAATGCCCCGCACACCTAGCCTGGCGTAGAACCGCCTTCATTCCACATGCGCCCTGCCCTGCGCAGGTCGTACGAAGGATTTCATGGAAAATATCCTGACTCGCACACTGTCCAGCCTTTGGCGCTCACCGGCCATCTGGCTCAGGTGGAGTGCCGCGCGGCACAAGTTCGAGTACGAGCCCATCCTGCGTTCCGACCTGTTCAATGCGCAGCAGATGGCCGACCACGGCATCGTCCTGGCCCGCCAACATGTGCTCGGGCGTCTTTCCAGAAAGGACGCCTTGCTCGGCCGCCTGACCGACAACCAACTGCTGCTGGAACGTAGCTGCGCAGCGCTCAAGACCGTGCAACAGTCCAGTCGACGCGCCACCCCGGCGGCGGAATGGCTGCTGGACAACTTCTACCTGATCGAAGAAAACATCCGCACCGCCAGGACCCACCTGCCTGACGGCTACAGCCGCGAGCTGCCACGCCTGGCCGAAGGGCCCTCGGCAGGCCTGCCGCGGGTCTACGACATCGCCCTGGAAACCATCGCCCACGGCGATGGCCGGGTCGATGCGCCGAGCCTGGATTGTTTCATCGCCTCGTACCAGACCATCACGCCGCTGACCCTGGGCGAGCTGTGGGCCATCCCGATCATGCTGCGCCTGGCGCTGATCGAGAACCTGCGGCGCGTGGCGTCCCGGGTCATGGCCAACCGCGATGACCGCAACCTGGCCGATGACTGGGCCGATCGCCTGATCGAAATGGCCGAGCGCGACGCCAAGAGCGTGGTCTTGACCGTGGCCGACATGGCGCGCTCGGCGCCACCGATGACGCCAGCCTTCGTGGCCGAACTGGCGCGCCGCCTGCACGGGCAAAGCGCCGCGCTGATCTTGCCCATGGCGTGGATAGAACAAACCCTCGGTGAGGCCGGCCTGACCGTCGAACGCCTGGTGCAGATGGATGCCCAGCAGCAATCCGGTGACCAGGTGTCCATCAGCAACAGCATCGCCAGCCTGCGCTTGCTGGCGGCGACCGACTGGCGCGAGTTCGTCGAACTGCTCAGCCATGTCGAACAGGTCTTGTGCTCCGACCCGGCGGGCGTCTACGCGAACATGGACTTCGCCACCCGCGATCGCTACCGCCATGTGGTCGAACGTCTGGCCCGGCATTGCGTGCAGTCTGAAACCCAGGTGGCACGCGCCGCCATCGAACTGGCCAACACCCCACAACCCGCCGGAGTGACCGGACACGTGGGCTATTACCTGGTGGCTGACGGGTTGTTCAGCCTGGAGCAGGCGCTGCACGCCAGCGTGTCGCCGCTCGAACGCTGGAAGCGAATGCTGCAGAGCGCCCCGCTGAAGTTCTACCTGTGCCCTGCTCTGCTGCTGACATTTTTGTTGGCCTGGCCCTTTCTCAGCAGTGCTTATCACAGCGGCACACCCATTTGGGGGCTGGTCCTGCTCGCGGTGCCCGCACTCTTGATGACCAGCCGCCTGGCGATCGGACTGGTCAACTGGCTGGTGACCCTCACCGTCGCCCCGTCGCTACTGCCCCGCCTGGATTACAGCAAGGGCATACCGGCCGAGGCGCGAACGCTGGTGGCGGTGCCGACGATGTTTGCCAACGCCGGCGACATCGAGGCCCTGGCGGAAGGCCTGGAAGTGCGCTTCCTGGCCAATCGCGATGACAACCTGCATTTCGCCCTGCTCAGCGACTTCATGGACGCCCCCGCCGAGGTGATGCCCGAAGATGCCGAACTGCTCACCCTGGCGCGCCAACTGATCGAGGCGCTCAACCACAAGTATGCCGATGGCCAGGTCGACCGGTTCTTCCTGCTGCACCGGCCCAGGCACTGGAGTGCTACAGAGCGGGTATGGATGGGGCATGAGCGCAAGCGCGGCAAACTCGCCGAGCTCAACGCATTGCTGCGAGGCAAAGGCCGGGAGCGTTTTGCCTTGATTGTCGGTGATATCGCGCCCCTGGGTGCGGTGCGCTTCGTCATTACCCTGGACACCGATACCTTGTTGCCACGGGATGTCGCGCGCCAGTGTATCGGCACCATGATGCACCCGCTGAACCATCCGGTATTCGATGAAAAGAGCGGCAGGATCGTCAGCGGTTACGCCATCCTCCAGCCACGGGTGGGCATCAGCCTGCCGAGCACGGCACGCTCGACCTACGCCCGCCTGTTTGGCAGCGATGCCGGTATCGACCCCTATACCCGCGCCGTCTCCGATGTGTACCAAGACCTGTTCCACAACGGTTCCTTCATCGGCAAGGGCATCTATGCGGTCGACGCCTTCGAACAGGCGCTCGAGGGTTGCCTGCCCGACAACCGCATCCTCAGCCATGACCTGATCGAAGGCTGCTATGCCCGCTGCGGACTGCTCAGCGATGTGCAGCTGTATGAGGAATACCCGTCGCGCTACAGCGCCGATGCCAAGCGCCGCCACCGCTGGATTCGCGGCGACTGGCAAGTGCTGTACTGGGCCCTGCCGTGGGCCCCGAAACCCCAGGGAGGGTTCGCGGCCAATCGCCTGAGCAACCTGGCCCGCTGGAAAATCTTCGACAATCTGCGCCGCAGCCTGGAACCAGGCGCCTTCCTCGCGATGCTGGCATGGGGCTGGCTGGGTACGAACGAGGCCGCCTCCTGGACGTTGGCGGTGGTGATACTGGTCTGCCTGCAACCCGTGCTGCAGTCGGTGCTGGCGCTGGTGCAGAAAGCGGCCGATATTCCATTGGGGCAACACCTGACGGCGGCCTTGCACACCTCGGGCCAGCATTTCATGCGGGCGCTGTTGTCGATTGTCTGGCTGCCCTCCGATGCGTTGCTGAGCTTCGACGCGATTGGCCGCTCGCTGTGGCGCATGCTGATCAGCAAGCGTCGCCTGCTGCAATGGCAGCCTTCCCGTGAGGTGGAGCGCTCCAGTGGCAACGATCTGGCCGGCATGTATAAAAGCCTGTGGATTGCTCCTGCTTTGGCGCTGCTGCTGTTCGCGGCCCTGCTCTCCTCTCCCCATGTACTCGCACTCGCGGCACCTTTGCTGCTGGTGTGGCTGGCGAGCCCGGCGATTGCCTGGTGGATCAGCCTGCCGACCACACCGACAGGGTTCAGTCCATCCGCGCAGGACCTGCGCTTCCTGCGCATGCTGTCACGCCAGACCTGGGCGTTCTTCGATCGTTATGTGGGCCCTGAGGACAACTGGTTGCCGCCGGACAACGTCCAGGAAATACCCAAGCCGACCATTGCCCATCGGACTTCACCGACCAACATGGGCATGGCCCTGCTCTCGCACCTGGCGGCCCACGATTTCGGCTATCTGAGCAGCGGGCGCCTGCTTGAACGCATCAACGCCACCCTTGAATCCATGGCCGGCCTTGAGCGGCATCAGGGGCACTTCTACAACTGGTACGACACCCAGACACTGCAACCGTTGGCACCTCGGTACGTGTCCACCGTCGACAGCGGCAACCTGGCGGGCCTGTTGCTCACCTTGCGGCCGGGGCTGTTGGGATTGATTGACACGCCCCTGTTCGATCGACGCAGCCTTGGCGGCCTGGGCGACACTCTCGGTGTGCTGCAACAGGCGTTGGAAGGTGCGGGCCTCGATGACCGTGCCGTGCTCGAACTGAGGGCGAAGGTGGAATCGGCCAGCGTCCAGGACAACCTCCTGCAACTGCTCGATCAGGCACAGGCCCTGGCGATCGACAGCCCGACCAGCGCCGCTGAAGAAGTCCACTACTGGCTGCAGGCATTACAGGTGCAGTGCGCGGATCTGCGCGCAGAGTGGCTGCGCTTCGAGCTGCCGCGGGCCAAGGCCCCGGTACTCACCCTGCGGCACATGGCCGAGCTCGATTGCACCCTGTGGCTACCCGCCGATCAGGCGCAAGTGCAGGCGGTACAAGCCCTGGCTCGCGCCCGAATCAGCCAGCTCGAGCACCTGGCCGAACTGTCCGCGTCTCTGGCGAGCATGGACTTCACTTTCCTCTACGATGCACAGCGCGACCTGTTCTCGATCGGCTACAACGCCGACGAACGCCGGCTGGACAACGGCTATTACGACCTGCTCGCTTCCGAAGTGCGCCTGACCAATTTCGTGGTCATCGCCCAGGGCCAGCTGCCGCAACAGGCCTGGTTCACCCTCGGGCGTTTGCTCAGCAACAATCGCGGGGTGCCGGTGCTGCTGTCCTGGTCCGGATCGATGTTCGAATACCTGATGCCCAACCTGATCATGCCCAGCTATGAAGGCACGCTGCTGGAGCAGACCTGCCGCGCGGCCGTGGCCTTGCAGATCGAGCATGGCAACCAGCTGGGCATCCCCTGGGGCGTGTCCGAGTCGGGCTACAACACCCTGGACGGCCACTTCAATTATCAGTATCGGGCATTCGGCGTGCCAGGCCTTGGCCTCAAGCGCGGGCTGGCCGAGGACACCGTGATTGCGCCGTACGCCAGCGCCCTGGCGCTGATGGTCGAGCCGCAAGCGGCCTGCCGCAACCTGCAACGCCTGGCGACCCAGGGCTCGGCGGGGCGTTATGGCCTGTACGAAGCGGTCGACTACACCGAGGCACGCCTGCCTCGGGGCCAGCGTTATGCGGTGGTGCGCTCGTTCATGGCGCACCACCAGGGCATGAGCCTGCTGGCCTTGACCAGCCTGCTGCTGGACCGGCCCATGCAGCGCCGTTTCGAGTCGATCCCGGCGTTTCAGGCAACCCTCCTGCTGCTGCAGGAACGTGTGCCGAAAACCGCCGCGCCCTACCTGCATGCGACCCACGACCCTGCCACGGGGGACAATGCCGGGACCCAGGAAACCAGGCTTCGCGTGTTCGCCGATCCCGGGCGCAAGCGCCCCGCCGTCCAGCTGCTGTCCAACGGCCGCTATCACGTGATGCTCAGCAGTGCCGGTGGCGGTTACAGCCGCTGCAACGACATCGCCGTGACCCGCTGGCGGGAAGACGCGACCCGCGACAACTGGGGCATGTTCTGCTACCTGCGCGATGTCAGCAGCGGCGTGTTCTGGTCCTCGGCGCACCAGCCGACCCTGCACCGGCCTGAAAGCCATGAGGCGATCTTCAGCGATGCCCGGGCCGAGTTTCGGGTTCGCGAGCTCGACTTCGATACGCACACCGAGATCGTCGTGTCCCCCGAAGACGACATCGAATTGCGCCGGCTGCACATCACCAACCGCGGCCGCGTACGGCGGAGCGTGGAGATCACCACCTACGCCGAGGTGGTCCTGGCGCCGGCCATCAGTGATGCCATGCACCCGGCCTTCAGCAACCTGTTCGTGCAGACCGAACTGCTGCCGGCGTTGCAGGCTATCGTCTGCACCCGCAGGCGCCGTTCCACTGAGGAAGCCGTGCCCTGGATGTGCCACCTGATGGCGGTCCATGGCGCGGACATCGACGCGATTTCCTACGAGACCGATCGCGCAAGCTTCATCGGCCGAGGGCGCGACGTTGCCGCACCGGCGGCGCTCGATGGCCACGTCCAGCAGCTGTCCGGCACTGCCGGTTCGGTGCTGGACCCGATCGTCGCGATCCGCTGCCGCATTACCCTGGAACCCGGGCAAACGGCGACCATCGACCTGGTGACCGGCGTCGCGGACAGCCGCGAGGGTTGCCTGTACCTGATCAACAAATTCCGCGACCGTCACCTCGCCGATCGCGTCTTCGACCTGGCCTGGACCCACAGCCAGGTGTTGCTGCGCCAACTCAATGTAACGCCGGAAGATGCCCGCCTGTTTGAACAGATGGCCGCGTCGATCCTCTACGCCAACGCCTCGTTACGCGCGGAAAACAGCGTATTGATGGCCAACCGACGCAATCAATCGAGCCTCTGGGGCCAGGCGATCTCCGGCGACCTGCCCATCGTGCTGCTGCAGATCGCCACCGTTGAGAACATCGAACTGGTGCAGCAGATGGTCAAGGCCCATGCCTACTGGCGACAAAAAGGCCTGATGGTCGATCTGGTGATCTGGAACGAAGACCAGGCCGGCTATCGCCAGCAACTCCAGGACTTGATCATGGGGGTGGTGACATCCGGCAGCGAAGCCTCGCTGATTGACCATCCCGGGGGCATCTTCGTGCGGCCGGCCCAGCAGTTGTCGAACGAGGACCGCACGTTGATCCTGTCGGTGGCGCGCCTGGTGCTGAGCGAAAGCAAAGGCAGCATTGCCGAACAGCTTCAACGGCGTCACGCCAGCCCGGTGTCCCCGGCGCTCGTCCCCACCCTCAAGCGCCAGGCCAAGGCAACGGCCCTGCCTGCTCTTGACGGTTTGCTTCTGGGCAACGCCTATGGCGGCTTCAGTGCCGATGGCAGCGAGTACGTCATGACTCTGCAGCCTGGCAAGCCGACGCCGGCGCCATGGGCCAACGTGTTGGCCAACCCGCACTTCGGCTCGGTGATTTCCGAAAGCGGTGGCGCCTACACCTGGATGGAAAACGCCCACGAATTTCGCCTGAGCCCTTGGCATAACGACCCGATCACCGACGCCAGCGGCGAGGCGATCTATGTGCGCGATGAAGAAACCGGGCATGTCTGGTCGGTGACGCCACAGCCTTGTCCCGGTACTGGCGAGTACCGCACCCGGCACGGCTTCGGCTACAGCGTGTTCGAGCACGATGAAGACGGCATCCACACCGAGCTGTGGGTGTATGTGGCGCTGGATGCTTCGATCAAGTTCTCGCATCTGCAGATTCGCAATCGCTCGGGCCGCCCAAGGCGCCTGTCGACCACCTGCTACGTCGAGTGGGTACTGGGCGACCTGCGCAGCAAATCGGCGATGCATGTGGTGACGGAAGCCGACCCTACCAGCGGCGCATTCTTCGCCAGGAACGCCTATTCGATCGAGTTTGGCGAACGGGTGGCGTTTCTCGATACCGACTCGACCGAAACCAGCATCAGCGGCGATCGCACCGAGTTCGTCGGCCGCAACGGCAGCCTCAAGGCACCTGCAGGACTGCAGCAGGCACGCCTGTCGGGCCGCACCGGTGGCGGCTTCGATCCTTGCGCGGCGATCCAGGTGGCCCTGGATCTCGACAGCGGTGAAGAGCAGGACGTGGTCTTCCGCCTCGGTGCAGCCAGGGACACGGCGTCCGCCCTGCGCCTGGTTCATCAATACCGCGGCCTGGCCGCGGCCACCGCGCAACTGGAGGTGGTACGCGAGCATTGGCGTTCGCAGCTGGACGTGATCCAGGTCCAGACCCCCGACCCGAGCATCGATGTGATGGTCAATGGCTGGCTGATGTACCAGGTGATCGCCTGTCGCTTCCAGGCCCGCAGTGGCTACTATCAGTCCGGCGGCGCCATCGGCTTTCGCGATCAACTGCAGGACAGCATGGCGATGCTCCATGCCGATCCCGCCAGCGTGCGTGCCCACCTGTTGTTGTGTGCGGCCCATCAATATGCCGAAGGCGACGTGCAACATTGGTGGCACCCGCCGCTGGATCGCGGTGTGCGCAGCGGCTGTTCCGACGATTATCTGTGGCTGGCGCTGGCGACCAGTCACTATGTCAGCGTCACCGGCGACCTCAGCGTGCTGGCCGAGCCCGTGAGCTACCTTGAAGGCCGCCCGCTCAATGTCGGAGAGGAGTCTTACTACGACCTGCCGGGCAAATCGCACCTCGAAGAAAGCCTCTATCAGCATTGCGTGCGCGCCATCGAACACAGCCTGCCGCGCGGCAGCCACGGCCTGCCCTTGATCGGCACGGGCGACTGGAACGACGGCATGAACCGGGTCGGCCATCTGGGCCAAGGGGAAAGCGTGTGGCTGGGCTTCTTCGGCTTTGATGTCCTGCAGCGCTTCGCCCTCACTGCCCAATTGCACGGCGACCCTGTGTTCGCACAGCGTTGTACCCAGCAGGCCGCCCTGCTGCAGTCCAGTCTGGAAGCGCATGCCTGGGACGGTGCCTGGTACCGGCGCGCCTGGTTTGATGACGGCCAGCTCCTGGGCTCGGCCAACAATGACGAATGCCGTATCGACTCGATCGCGCAAAGCTGGTCGGTACTCTCGGGAGCCGCCCCGCAAGCGCGGCGGCGCACGGCCATGGTCTCGTTGGAGCAGCACCTGGTACGCCCCGACACAGGCGCGGTGCTGCTGCTCGATCCGCCTTTCGACACAGGCACCCTGGAGCCCGGTTACATCAAGGGCTACGTGCCGGGCGTGCGGGAGAATGGCGGCCAGTACACCCACGCAGCGGTCTGGGCCGGCATGGCGTTCGCCGAGCTAGGCGACAACGCCAGGGCCTGGCGGTTGCTCGACATGATCAACCCTGCAGGGGGTGAAGTCGCCAGCCGGCTGGAGACCTACAAGGTCGAGCCCTATGTCATGGCGGCCGACGTCTATGGCACGCCGCCCCATGCGGGCCGCGGGGGTTGGACCTGGTACACCGGGTCGGCCGGCTGGATGTACCGCTTCATCGTCGAGTCATTGCTCGGCTTGCAGCGTGTCGGCACTGCATTGCATATCGAACCGCTGCTGGCGCAGGGCTGGCCTGGCTACACGCTGCGCTACCGCTATGGGGCGACGACCTACCATATCGATGTGCGCCCTGGCACGACCAGCACACTGGTGATCATGCTGGACGGCGAGCTGCTGGGCCGGGAAGCGCTGCAATTATCAGATGACGGCAGGGACCATCAGGTACTGGTGACCTGCCCGGTAAAAGCGCAGCAGGCGCAAATGCCTGGCTACATCAGCACCGTCGAAGCCGATCTTGAGCGCTGAGATCCAGCGCGCTGGGTGGAACAGGGTTCAGGCTTTACTGCCCGGGCCCTGGTGGTGCGGCTGCACCGCGTCGCTCAGTTTGCTGTGAACCGGTTGGTCGGCCGCCTGCCCGTGCTTGGGATGCAGGGGTGGCGGCGTGCTTTGTGGCTGCTTCGCAGTGGGCTTGCCAGGGCCCTGGCGAAGATTCGGGTCAATGTGTTTGCTCATGGCCATCTCCAACGTCCGGCGCTGCAGAGGCAGCGTCGCTCCCTTGAGCATTGCAGATGGCAGCGGCGACGTCGGTGCGTTGCCCCGCTTAGTGCGCTTTGGGGTAACCTGTCCCCCTCAGGGAATTTTCCCTCGAAGGGTGGCTGATATGTTCGCTGTACCCAAGCCACAACAGAACTACCTGCTGGCAGCGCTTCCGGCGTCATCGCTGGACCGCCTGCTGCCCCACCTCGAGCTGGTCGAGTTGCCCCTTGGCCAAGTGCTCTACGAGTCCGGCGGCGCCCTGCGCCACGTCTACTTCCCCACCGATTCCATCGTGTCGCTGTTGTACGTAATGGAGAACGGCGCCTCGGCCGAGATCTCGGTGGTCGGCAACGAAGGCCTGATCGGCGTTGCGGTCTTCATGGGCGGCGAAAGCACGCCGAGCCGCGCCGTTGTGCAAAGCGCCGGGCATGCCTACCGCCTGCCCGGCCAGCAACTCAAGGACGAGTTCAACCGCCACGAAGAAATGCTCCTGCTAATGCTGCGCTACACCCAGGCGCTGATCACGCAAATGGCCCAGACGGCGGTGTGCAACCGCCACCACTCCATCGACCAGCAGCTGTGTCGCTGGTTGCTGTTGTCCCTCGATCGCCTGCCCGGCAATGAACTGACCATGACCCAGGAACTGATCGCCAACATGCTCGGCGTACGCCGCGAAGGCGTGACCGACGCCGCCGGCAAGCTGCAGCGCCTGGGAGTCATCGAATATACTCGGGGCCACATCAAGGTCCTGGACAGGACTCGTCTCGAGGAGCTGAGTTGCGAATGCTACGCCGTGGTCAAAAAAGAAACCGAACGCCTGCTGCCCTATTTTCCAATGCGGCGCGACAAGTGAATGGAGCGATACCCATGACGGACACGGTCAATCTCGGAAGATTGAAGATTCTGGCCGCCTGCGTTGCGATGCTCGCGGCAGGCCAGGCCCTCGCCCAGGACCCGCTCGAATCGATCGTCAGCAACGCCGTGCGCCCGGTCATGCAAGCGCAAGGCATCGCCGGCATGGCCGTGGCCGTCACCCTCAACGGCAAACCGCACTACTTCAACTATGGCCTAGCCTCAAAAGAGACCGGCAGCCCGGTGACCCAGGACACTCTGTTCGAGATCGGCTCGGTCAGCAAAACCTACACCGCCACCCTCGCCGCCTACGCCCAGGCCACCGGCAAACTGGCATTGACCGACAAGGCCAGCAAGGTACTGCCGGCCCTGCACGTCAGCGCGTTCGACCACATCAGTGTATTGCAGCTGGCCACCTACACCGCCGGCGGCCTGCCCCTGCAATTCCCGGCCGAGGCGGATTCGGCGGACAAGATGCTCGGCTACTACCAGCAGTGGAAGCCGGCATACGCCGTCGGCAGCCACCGCCTGTATTCGAACCCCAGCATCGGTTTGTCCGGCTACCTCGCCGCCCAGGCACTGGGCCAGCCCTTCAATGTCTTAATGGAAAACACCCTGCTGCCCAAGCTCGGTCTGAAACACACTTGGCTCAACGTGCCGCAGGATCAAATGGCGCTGTATGCCCAAGGCTACAACAAGGCCGACAAACCCGTGCGGGTCGGGCCGGGGGCGCTGGATGCCGAAGCCTACGGCGTGAAAACCAGTGCGGCGGACCTGATCGCTTTTGTCCAGGCCAACCTGCAACCGGCCAGCCTGGAAAAACCCCTTCAACAGGCGATCGCCTTGACCCATACCGGTTACTACAGCGTCGGCGACATGACCCAGGGGCTTGGGTGGGAGATGTATCGCTATCCGGTCACTCTCGATCGCCTGCTGGCGGGGAATTCGACGGCGATGGCCATGGAGGCGCATCAGGTTCAGTGGCTGAATCCACCGCAACCGCAGGCTGAAGATGTGCTGCTCAACAAGACGGGTTCAACCGGTGGGTTTGGGGCTTACGTTGCGTATGTGCCGTCGAAGGATATGGGGGTTGTGATTCTGGCTAATAAGAACTATCCGAATGAGGAGCGGGTGAAGATTGCTCATCAGATATTGGAGTCTTTAGCCCTGTAGGAGCCGGCTTGCTAGCGATGGCGGACGAACAGCCGACACCGTTGTCGCCTGACGAACCGCTATCACCAGCAAGCCCTGCCCTCCATAATCAAAGCGGCACTTTTTCACCCTTGCCCAAAAAGATCTGCGTCGGCAACTTGAAGCCACGCAACTTGAGCAGCGCCATCGGCCCTGCCCCCAGTTCGGTGCGCAGATACCAGGTCAGGCCAATGCCATCGGGCGCCTTGAGCACCATCCGAAAACGGCTGTCGCCGTCATCCAGTGGCGTGACTTGGGCCTGCTCCAGCAGGCGGATCAGGCCCCAGGTGCCCGGGTAGTCGCCAAACAACCGTTCGTTGGCCCGCACGCTGGTCCAGGTCAGGCTCGCGCCGGGGTATTGGCTGCGACCCGGCCAGTTGAAGCGCTGCCAGCTTTCCTTCTGGTTGAAGTACTCGTGCTGTTCGCCGTTGAGG
>Ga0160466_100141_pt1 | contig 58648 bp, 48 predicted proteins | sample HID1971M_E11MG_FD_108245 | JGI IMG/M metagenome (GOLD analysis project Ga0160466, IMG submission 108245) | Enriched millipede-associated microbial communities from UW Madison campus, WI, USA - HID1971M_E11 MG | ecosystem: Host-associated > Arthropoda: Insects > Digestive system > Unclassified ... | reverse complement strand
CTGATAAGTGAAGGCAAGCTCAGCGCCCTCGCGATGCATGGCGGCAGCGATGCCGGATGCGATGGACAGCTTGCTGGCGACACCGACGATCAGTACGCGCTTACCGGCGAGAAAACCCATGTGTTGCTCCTCTTTTCAGGTTATTGCGCAGTGGCTGGTGCCAAAAAGGCGGCTTCCAGCAACTGCTGTGTATACGGATGACGGGGGGCGGCAAAAATGCTTTGCGCGTCTCCCTGTTCGACCACTTGGCCATGCTTGACCACCATCAGTTGGTGGCTCAGCGCCTTGACGACAGCCAGGTCATGGCTGATAAACAGATACGTCAGGTTGTACTTGCTTTGCAGTGATCGTAAAAGCTCGACCACTTGGCGTTGCACGGTGCGGTCGAGGGCCGAAGTCGGCTCGTCCAGCAGTATCAACGCCGGTTTTAGCACCAGTGCCCGGGCAATGGCGATTCTCTGCCGTTGCCCGCCGGAAAATTCGTGGGGGTAGCGGTTCCGGGTTTCCGGGTCCAGGCCTACCTCCTTCAATGCTGCAATAATCGCCGCTTCCTGTTCCTCAGCGGTGCCCATCTTGTGAATCCGCAGGCCTTCGCCGACGATCTGGCTCACGCACATCCGTTGGCTCAAGCTGCCGAAGGGGTCCTGGAACACCACCTGCATCTCCCGCCGCAGCGGCCTGACCTGTTGCTGCGTCAGGCAGTCTAGCTGCTTGCCTTCAAAACGGATGCCGCCGGTACTGCCAATCAAGCGCAATATTGCCAGGCCCAGCGTCGACTTGCCGGAACCGCTTTCTCCCACAATCCCCAGGGTCTGGCCCTGGGGCAGGCTGAAATTGATACCGTCGACCGCCTTGACGTAGTCCACGGTCTTTTTCAGCAGGCCTTTCTTGATCGGGAACCAGACTTTCAGGTCCTCGACCGCAAGCAACGGCGGGCCGACGACATTGGTTGCAGGCTGGCCGCTGGGCTCCGCTGCCAGCAGTTCCCGAGTGTACGGGTGCTGCGGCGCGCGGAACAATTCTTCGCACGATGCCTGTTCGACGATGCAACCGCGCTGCATGACACATACGCGATGCGCAATTCTTTTGACCAGGTTCAAATCGTGGCTGATCAGCAGCAGAGCCATGCCCAGGCGGGCCTGCAGTTCCTTGAGCAATTCGAGTATTTTCAGCTGGACGGTCACGTCCAGCGCAGTGGTTGGCTCGTCGGCAATCAGCAGTTCCGGCTCGTTGGCCAGGGCCATGGCGATCATCACCCGCTGGCGCTGGCCGCCGGACAATTCGTGGGGCAGGGCCTTGAGACGCTTTTCCGGCTCGGGAATGCCGACCATTTCCAGCAGCTCCAGGGTGCGCTTGGTCGCGACTTTGCCGACCAGGCCCTTGTGGATGCCCAGCACCTCGTTGATCTGCTTCTCGATCGAGTGCAGCGGATTGAGCGAGGTCATCGGCTCCTGGAATATCATCGCGATCCGGTTGCCGCGGATATGGCGGATGGTTTTCTCTTTCAGCTCCAGCAGGTTCTGCCCGGCATATTCGATGGTCCCCGACGGGTGCCTGGCGAGCGGGTAGGGCAGCAGGCGCAGGATCGAATGCGCCGTCACCGATTTCCCGGAGCCGCTTTCACCCACCAGCGCCAGGGTTTCGCCACGCTTGATGTCGAAGCTGACCCCTTCGACCACCCGCTGGCAGCGTTCGCCAACGACAAATTCGACGGCCAGGTCGCGCACTTCGATCAGATTGTCCTGATTCATTTCACTTCCTCGGGTCGAAGGCATCGCGAGCGGACTCGCCGATGAACACCAGCAAACTCAACATCAACGCCAGCACGGCAAAGGCGCTCATGCCCAGCCAGGGCGCCTGCAGGTTGGACTTGCCCTGGGCGACCAGTTCACCCAATGAAGGGCTGCCGGCCGGCAAGCCGAAGCCGAGGAAATCCAGGGCGGTCAGGGTACCAATGGCGCCAGTCAGGATGAACGGCATGAAGGTCATGGTCGAGACCATGGCGTTGGGCAGGATGTGGCGGAACATGATCGCACCATTCTGCATGCCCAGCGCCCGCGCCGCACGCACGTATTCGAGGTTGCGCCCGCGCAGGAACTCGGCACGCACCACGTCCACCAGGCTCATCCAGGAAAACAGCAGCATGATCCCCAGCAGCCACCAGAAGTTCGGCTGGACGAAGCTGGCGAGGATGATCAGCAGGTACAGCACCGGCAAGCCCGACCAGATCTCGAGGAAACGCTGCCCGGCCAGGTCCACCCAGCCGCCGTAGAAACCCTGCAGCGCCCCGGCAATCACGCCGATCAGCGAGCTGAGCAAAGTCAGCGTCAGGGCGAACAACACGGAAATCCGGAAGCCGTAGATCACCCGGGCCAGCACATCACGGCCCTGGTCATCGGTGCCCAGCAGGTTGTCGGTCGAGGGGGGCGCGGGGGCCGGCACTTTCAGGTCGTAGTTGATGCTCTGGTAGCTGTAGGGAATCGGCGCCCACAGCACCCAGGCGTCCTTGGCCTTGAGCAGTTCACGGATGTACGGGCTCTTGTAGTTGGCCTCCAGCGGGAACTCGCCGCCGAAGGTGGTTTCCGGGTAGCGCTTGAGCGCCGGGAAGTACCAGCCGTTGTCGTAGTGCACCACCAGCGGCTTGTCGTTGGCGATCAACTCGGCGCCGAGGCTGGCGCCGAACAGGATCAGGAACAGCCACAGTGACCACCAGCCGCGTTTGTTGGCCTTGAACAGCTCGAAGCGCCGGCGATTGAGAGGGGACAGGTTCATCTCAATGCTCCCGGCTTTCGAAGTCGATGCGCGGATCGACAAAGGTGTAGGTGAGGTCGCCGATCAGCTTCACCACCAGCCCCAGCAGGGTGAAGATGAACAGCGTGCCGAAGACCACCGGGTAATCGCGGTTGATCGCCGCTTCGAAACTCATCAGGCCGAGGCCGTCGAGGGAGAAGATCACTTCCACCAGCAAGGAGCCTGTGAAGAAGATGCCGATGAACGCCGAGGGGAAACCGGCGATCACCAGCAGCATGGCGTTGCGAAACACATGGCCATAGAGCACGCGGTGATTGGTCAGGCCCTTGGCCTTGGCGGTGACCACGTACTGCTTGTTGATTTCATCGAGGAAGCTGTTCTTGGTCAGCAGGGTCATGGTCGCGAAGTTGCCGATCACCAGGGCGGTCACGGGCAGCGCCAGGTGCCAGAAGTAATCGAGGATCTTGCCGCCCATGCTCAGTTCGTCGAAGTTGTTCGAGGTCAGCCCGCGCAACGGGAACCAGTCCAGATAACTGCCACCGGCAAACACCACGATCAGCAGGATGGCGAACAGGAACGCCGGGATCGCGTAGCCGACGATGATCGCCGAACTGGTCCAGACGTCGAAGTGACTGCCGTGCCGCGTGGCCTTGGCGATCCCCAGCGGGATCGACACCAGGTACATGATCAGGGTGCTCCACAGCCCGAGTGAAATCGACACCGGCATCTTTTCCTTGATCAGGTCGATGACCTTGGCATCGCGGAAGAAGCTGTCGCCGAAATCCAGCGACGCGTAGTTCTTGACCATGATCCACAAGCGTTCCGGCGCCGATTTGTCGAAGCCGTACATGTGCTCGATTTCCTTGATCAGCGCCGGGTCCAGGCCTTGCGCGCCACGATAGGTCGAACCTGCGACCGACACTTCGGCACCACCGCCGGCAATGCGGCTGGTGGCGCCTTCGAAGCCTTCGAGCTTGGCGATCATCTGTTCCACCGGCCCACCGGGGGCGGCCTGGATGATCACGAAGTTGATCAGCAAAATGCCGAACAGGGTCGGGATGATCAGCAGCAGTCGCCGAAAAATATACGCCAGCATCTGATTACTCCGTGCCCGCAGGGTCGGCTTGCAATTTGGTTTCGATCTCTATGGCCGGTTTCGCATCGGGCTTGATCCACCAGGTGTTGATGCCGATGTCATATTTAGGCGAGACCTTGGGGTGGCCGATGTGGTTCCAGTAGGCCACGCGCCAGGTCTTGATGTGCCAGTTGGGTATCACGTAATAGCCCCATTGCAGCACCCGGTCCAGTGCGCGGGCATGGGCGACCAGGCTGCGGCGTGAGTCGGCGTTGATCAATTGCTCGACCAGTTGGTCCACCACCGGGTCCTTGAGGCCCATGGAGTTGCGGCTGCCGGGCTTGTCGGCGGCCGCGGTCATCCAGAACTCGCGCTGTTCGTTGCCCGGTGAGTTGGACTGCGGGAAGCTGCCGACGATCATGTCGAAGTCCCGCGAGCGCACGCGGTTGACGTACTGCGAAACGTCGACCCGGCGGATCACCAGCTCGATGCCCAGGTCGCTCAGGTTACGCTTGAACGGTAGCAGCACCCGTTCGAATTCGGTCTGGGCCAGGAGGAATTCGATGCTCACCGGTTTGCCGTTGGCATCGACCATCTTGTCGTCGACGATGCGCCAGCCGGCCTCCTGCAGCAACTGGTAGGCCTTGCGTTGCTGGGTGCGGATCATGCCGCTGGCGTCGGTCACCGGGTTGGCGAACGCCTCGCTGAACACCTGCTCGGGAATCTTGCCGCGAAAGGGGTCCAAAATCGCCAGCTGATCGGCGTCCGGCAGCCCGGTGGCAGCCATTTCCGAGTTCTCGAAATAGCTGCGGGTGCGTGCGTAGGCACTGTTGAACAACTGCTTGTTGGTCCATTCGAAGTCCAGCAGCAGGGTCAGGGCCTGGCGCACCCGCACGTCCTGGAACACAGGGCGGCGCAGGTTGAAGACGAAACCCTGCATGCCGGTGGGGTTGCCGTTGGGGATCTGTTCCTTGATCAGCCGGCCTTCGGTCACCGCCGGGATGTTGTAGGCGTTGGCCCAGTTCTTCGCGGTCATCTCCAGCCAGTAATCGAACTGCCCGGCCTTCAGGGCTTCCAGGGCCACGGTGTTGTCGCGGTAGTAGTCGGTGGTCATCACGTCGAAGTTGTAGAAACCTCGGTTGATCGGCAGGTCCTTGCCCCAGTAATCCTTGACCCGCTCATAACGCACCGAGCGCCCGGCCTTCACTTCGGTGACCTTGTACGGGCCGCTGCCCAGCGGCACTTCCAGGTTGCCCTTGTTGAAGTCGCGGCTGGCCCACCAATGCTTGGGCAGCACCGGCAACTGGCCGAGGATCAGCGGCAATTCGCGGTTGTTGCTGTGCTTGAACTTGAACAGCACGGTCAGCGGATCTTCGGCGACCACGTCGGCGACGTCGCTGTAGTAGCCGCGGTACATCGGCGCGCCGTCCTTGACCAGGGTCTGGAAACTGAACACCACGTCTTCGGCGCGCACCGGATGGCCGTCATGGAAACGCGCTTCGGGCCGCAGGTAGAAACGCACCCAGTCGTTGTCCGGGGCTTTTTCGATCTTGCCGGCGATCAGGCCATATTCAGTGAAGGGTTCATCCAGGCTCTGCCTGGCCAGGGTGTCGTAGATCAGGTCGATGTCGTTGGCTGATACGCCCTTGCTGATGAACGGGTTGAGGCTGTCGAAACCGCCGAACCCGGCCTGGCGGAATTTCCCGCCCTTGGGCGCGTCGGGGTCGACGTAATCGAAGTGTTTGAAGTCGGCCGGGTATTTCGGCGGCTCGTTGTACAGGGTCAGGGCATGTTGCGGGGCGGCGCAGGCCCACCCTGCGAACAACAGGGCGCTGGCCTGCACGAGCAGGGCGCTTGCGAATTTCATCGATCTTTCTCCGAAGATTTCAGCCACCACGCGCTCAGGCCCAGGGTGTAGGGCGGCGTCGTGACGAAGGCCAACCGGTTGCGGTAGGCCAGGCGGTGATAATTGAGGTACCAGTTGGGAATGATGTAGTGCTGCCACAGCAATACCCGGTCGAGGGCTTTGCCGGCGGCGACCTGTTCGTAACGGTTCTTGGCCGCGAGCAGTTGATCGAGCAGATGATCGACCACCGGATTGGCGATGCCCGCGTAGTTCTTGCTGCCCTTGACCCCGACCTGGCTGGAGTGAAAATACTGCCATTGCTCAAGGCCCGGGCTGAGGGTCTGGTTGAGGGTCATCAGAATCATGTCGAAATCGAACTGGTCGAGGCGCTGTTTGTACTGGGCGCGATCGACCGTGCGCAACCTGGCGTCGATGCCGATGCTGGTGAGATTCTCGACGTAGGGCTGGAGGATGCGTTCCAGGTTCGGGTTGACCAGCAGGATCTCCAGGCGCAAGGGTTGCCCGGCCGCGTTCTGCAAGCGCTGGCCATTGAGCTTCCAGCCGGCCTCAGCCAGCAGGCTCAGGGCCTTGCGCATGGTTTCCCGGGGGATGCCCCGGCCCTGGGTCTGCGGCAGGCTGAAAGGCTCGGTGAACAGCCTGGCCGGCAATTGCTCGCGATATGGTTTGAGCAACAGCCATTCATGGCCGACCGGCAGCCCGCTGGCGGAGAACTCGCTGTTGGGGTAGTAGCTCATGGCGCGTTTGTAGGCGCCGCTGAACAGGGTGCGGTTGGTCCACTCGAAGTCGAACATCAGGCCCAGTGCTTCGCGAACCCGGGGCTCGGCGAATGTCGGGCGGCGGCTGTTGATGAACAGGCCTTGGGTCTGGGTCGGGATCTGGTGCGGGATCTGCGCCTTGATCACCTCGCCTCGACGGATCGCCGGAAAACCGTAACCGGTGGCCCAGTTTTTCGCCTGGTGCTCGATGTAGATGTCGAACTCGCCGGCCTTGAACGCTTCGAACGCGACGTCGCTGTCACGGTAGAACTCGACTTCCATGCGATCGACGTTGTACTTGCCGCGGTTGACCGGCAGGTCCTTGCCCCAGTAGTCCTTGACCCGCTCGAACACGATCTGGCGCCCCGGGTTGACTGAGGTGATGCGATACGGTCCGCTGCCCAGCGGCGGTTCGAAGGTGGTCGCCTTGAAGTCGCGACCTTTCCAGTAATGCTGCGGCAACACCGGCAACTCCCCCAGGCGCAGGATCAGCAAGGGATTGCCGGCACGCTTGAAAACGAAACGAATGCGCTGCGGATTGAGGATGTCGACCCGCAACACCTCCTGCAGGTTGGTGCGGTATTGCGGATGACCTTCCTTGAGCAGCAGGCGGTAGGAGAATGCCACGTCATAGGCGGTGATCGGCGTGCCGTCGTGGAAGCGTGCCTCGGGGCGCAGGTTGAAGACCACCCAGCTGCGATCCTCGCTGTATTCCACCGACTGGGCGATCAGGCCGTAACTGGAGGTCGGCTCGTCCCCGGATGGCGCGTATTGGCCGGTGCCGACCATCAGCGGCTCGTTCAGTTCGTTGATGCCGTATTGCAGGAAATTCGGCGTGGTCACCGGGCTGGTGCCCTTGAAGGTGTAGGGGTTGAGCGTATCGAAGGTGCCAAATGCCATGACCCGCAACGTACCGCCCTTGGGCGCTTGCGGGTTGACCCAGTCGAAGTGGGTAAATCTGGCCGGGTACTTGAGCGTGCCGAACTGCGCATAACCATGGCTTTCGCTGATCGTCGCGCTTGCGGTGGAGCTCAAGGCCAGGCTGATCAGGAGCGGGAGGAGGGGACGCTTCAAATAAGGAATCCGATCCGGGCGGCTTGGGCATTGTGGATCGTACAGTAACAGCTTGTATGGACAGGAAAAAGACGGCGGCCTCACAGCCGCCCCATCTCTCGCGGCTGTACCCGATCTACTGTAGGAGCCGGCTTGCCGGCGATGGTCGTTAACGATTACGCGTATTTACAGGTTAACCGCGTCGATCCTTGGTTTTTCGCTGGCAAGCCAGCTGCTACAGAGGTCTGCTGAAACATGCGGACAAAAAAAGCCCCTGAATTCAGGGGCTCATTTTTAGTGCGGGTTGGAAACCGTCAGCATCTGTCCAGGCTTCAACGCCTGGCCAACACGAGGATTCCAGCGCTTGAGGTGCTGCATTTCAACGTTGAAGCGCTTGGCCACCATGTACAGCGAGTCGCCTTGCTGAACCTTGTACTGGGACTGCGGCTTCTCGGTCCTGGATTTTGACTTGGCCGCGACCACGGTGTTGATGCGTCCGGAGTTACGCTTGCCGGTGTCTTGCATGACCAGCGTCTGGCCCGGCTTGAGATTCTTGCCGCTCAGCTTGTTCCAGCGTTGCAGGTCCTTGACGTTGACATTGTTGGCCTTGGCAATGGAGCCAAGGTTGTCGCCGCGCTTGACCCGGTAGCTGCGCTTGGCGCTCGCCAGTTGGGTATCGTCCGAGCCTTCGAAAACCGGTTTGAGCTGCTTCTTGCTGATCAACTCGTCAGGGCGCATGGTCTGCAGGCTGGTGGTCAGCAGCTGTGCCTTGGAAGTCGGTACCAGCAAGTGCTGCGGGCCGTCGATGGTGGTGCGCTGTTTGAAGGCGGGGTTGAGCTGGAACAGCTCGTCTTCGTCGATATTGGCCACCGCGGCGACCTTGGACAGGTCCATGCGCTGGTTGATTTCGACGACCTGGAAATACGGTTCATTGGCGATCGGGTTGAGGTTCACGCCGTAGGCATCCGGCGCCATGACCACCTGCGAGAGTGCCAGCAACTTCGGCACGTAGGCCTGGGTTTCGGCGGGCAGCGGCAGGTTCCAGTAGTCGGTTGGCAGGCCGAGTCGCTCGTTTCGCTCGATGGCACGGCTGACCGTGCCTTCGCCGGCGTTGTAGGCGGCAAGGGCCAGCAGCCAGTCGCCGTTGAACATGTCGTGCAGGCGGGTCAGGTAGTCCATGGCCGCCGTGGTCGAGGCGGTGATGTCGCGACGGCCATCATAGAAACGGGTCTGGCGCAGGTTGAAGTAACGCCCGGTGGAGGGAATGAACTGCCACAGGCCCACCGCATTGGCCCGGGAATAGGCCATCGGGTTGTAGGCGCTTTCGATCACTGGCAGCAGCGCCAGCTCCAGCGGCATGTTGCGCTCTTCAAGGCGTTCGACGATGTAGTGGATGTACAGGCTGCCGCGGTCGCCGGCGTTTTCGAGGAACGATGGATTGCTGGCGAACCACAGGCGCTGTTGCTCGATGCGCGGGTTGACGCCCAGGCCGTCCTGCAGCTGGAAGCCCTGGCGCATGCGCTCCCAGACATCCTGCGGGATTTGCGGGGTCGGCTTTTCGGTGAGGAAGACGGGCTTCTGCTTGGCGCGCGCGGCAATGTTCGGCGTGTGCGCCGCATCGGTCTGCGGCGCATGGCTGGAACAGCCTGCCAATGTCGCGGACACAGCCACCGCTATGGCTTGCGCCAGGCGGGTGAGGGTGTCCGAATTGATGGCTTTGCGTATAGATGACGACATTGGCTGGAAGTAAGTTCCGGGCAAAAATGTCGGGCGATTCTAGAAAGCGCACCCTCTGCGGTCAACCTTTCAGAGTTTTTGGACTATCGTGCAAACAGCTCAGAATGTATCTTTCCAGGCTCTTAGCGCAGCAAAAACCATATCGGGCGCGGAGTTATCGGTGCCGGTCCGTTCATCCGCTTTTTCTTTAACGGATGTTTCACCGGTGCGTAAAAACGGATTTGTACGTTTTTCCAGGGCCACCGTGGACGGCAATGTCATGACCCCCGCTTCCCGCTGGCGGGTCACGCTGGCCAGGCGTTCGAGGGTGTCGGCGTTGCCGGGTTCGACAGCGGCAGCGAAGCGCAGATTGCTCAGGGTGTACTCATGGGTGCAGTAGACCTTCGTTTCCCCGGGCAGGGCGGCGAGGCGCGACAGCGAGTTGTACATCTGCTTGGGCGTGCCTTCGAACAGACGCCCGCACCCGGCGGCGAAGAGGGTGTCGCCACAAAACAGCAGGCCGGGGTAATAATAGGCAATGTGCCCCAGGGTATGACCCGGAACGGCGATGATATCGAAATCAAGGCCAAGTACGCTGATGCGATCGTTGTCCTTGAGCGCAACATTGCGCGCCGGGATGTTTTCGCTGGCCGGACCGTAGACCGTTGCGTCCGTCGCTTTCTTCAGCGCTTCGACTCCGCCGACATGGTCATGGTGGTGGTGAGTGATCAGAATATCGCTCAGGACCCATTGCGGATTGTCCTTGAGCCAGGCCTGTACTGGCGCGGCATCGCCCGGATCGACCACCGCACAGCGGTGGGTGCGAGGGTCTTGTAACAACCAGATGTAGTTGTCGGTGAAGGCGGGCAGGGCAGTGATCTGTATCATCGTCGGATTCGCCAAGCTGGAAACAATGGCGCATCTTAGAACTTCCTGGCGCGTTGGAGAATGCAATGACCGATAAAGCGTTCGCTCAGGCTGATCCTGACTGGCTGGCGTTGATCAGCGCAGCCCGTGAGTGGCTGTCCGGCCCCCTCGGCCAATTCCTGCTGGATGAAGAACGGCGCATGCTCGAAGACGAGCTGGGGCGCTTCTTCGGTGGCTACCTGGTGCATTACGGGCCATCGGCCCAGACGCCGCCGTCGGCGCCACAGGTGCAGCGCAACGTGCGCCTGGGGGCGCCCTTGCCCGGGGTCGAGATCGTCTGCGAGGAACAGGCCTGGCCGCTGAGCGAGCATGCCGCCGATGTGGTGGTGCTGCAGCATGGGCTGGATTTCTGCCTCTCGCCCCATGGTTTGCTGCGCGAGGCAGCGAGCAGCGTGCGGCCCGGCGGGCATTTGCTGATCGTCGGCATCAACCCCTGGAGTACGTGGGGGCTGCGCCATGTGTTTGCCCATGATGGCTTGCGCAAAGCGCGCTGCATTTCCCCCTCGCGGGTGGCTGACTGGCTCAACCTGCTGGGCTTCGCGCTGGAGAAACGCCGCTTCGGGTGCTATCGTCCGCCGCTGGCTTCGCCCACCTGGCAGACCCGTCTGGCCGGTTGGGAACGCAAGGCCGGTGACTGGCAACTGGGCGGTGGCGGCTTCTATTTACTGGTGGCGCGCAAGATCGTGGTCGGCCTGCGGCCGGTCCGCCAGGAGCGCCGCGAGCCGATGGGCAAGCTGATCCCGTTGCCGATGGCCAAGGTCAACCGGCGCAACATCGAACCGTGATACTTCCTTTTTTCCGGCCGGGGGTGACCCCGGTCCTGGGCGTCGTCGATCATCGATTGGCGGGCCACTGCATTTTCTGGATAGATTGGCATGAGCGATAGCGTAGAACTCTTCACCGACGGCGCCTGCAAGGGCAACCCTGGCCCTGGCGGCTGGGGCGCATTGCTGGTGTGCAAGGGGGTCGAGAAGGAACTGTGGGGCGGCGAAGCCAACACCACCAATAACCGCATGGAACTGATGGGCGCGATTCGCGGCCTGGAAGAGCTCAAGCGTTCCTGCGACGTGTTGCTGGTGACCGACTCCCAGTACGTGATGAAAGGCATCAACGAGTGGATGGCCAACTGGAAAAAACGCGGCTGGAAAACCGCAGCGAAAGAGCCGGTCAAGAACGCCGACCTGTGGAAGCTGCTCGACGAGCAGGTCAATCGCCATAACGTCACCTGGAAATGGGTGCGCGGACACATTGGCCATCACGGCAACGAACGGGCCGACCAACTGGCCAACCGTGGCGTGGATGAAGTGCGCGGGTTCAAGCAGGCTTGATTTGAGCTCGACCGATGCACCGAGTCGCGACCTTCGCGAGCAAGCCCGCTCCCACATTTGATCTCCCTGAGCGCAAATCTTGCATTCACCAGCGATCCATTGTGGGAGCGGGCTTGCTCGCGAAGGGGGCGACACGCTCTATCTGAAAGACCCCGGCAGGCGTGTTAACATCGCCGCTTTTGCACGATTGACCGATTGAGAGCTGAGCACCCGATGGCCACCAGATCCGTTGTACTCGATACCGAAACCACCGGCATGCCGGTGACCGACGGCCACCGGATTATCGAAATCGGTTGTGTCGAGTTGATCGGCCGGCGCCTGACCGGCCGGCATTTTCACGTGTACCTGCAACCGGATCGCGAAAGTGACGAAGGCGCCATCGGCGTCCACGGCATCACCAACGAGTTCCTGGTGGGCAAGCCGCGTTTCGCCGAGGTGGCCGAAGAGTTCTTCGAGTTCATCAAGGGTGCGCAGCTGATCATCCATAACGCGGCGTTCGACGTTGGTTTCATCAACAACGAATTTGCCCTGATGGGCCAGCACGATCGTGCGGACATCACGCAACACTGCTCGATCCTCGATACCTTGATGATGGCCCGGGAACGTCACCCGGGGCAGCGCAACAGCCTCGATGCCTTGTGCAAGCGCTATGGCGTCGACAACTCCGGCCGTGAGCTGCACGGCGCCTTGCTCGACTCCGAGATCCTGGCTGACGTCTACCTGACCATGACCGGTGGCCAGACCAGCCTGTCCCTGGCGGGCAATGCCTCGGATGGCAATGGCTCCGGCGAGGGTGCGGACAACTCCGCCACGGAAATCCGCCGCCTGCCGGCCAACCGCCAGCCGACGCGGATCATTCGCGCCAGTGAAGAAGATTTGGCCCAGCATATGGCGCGGCTGGAAATCATCAGTAAATCTGCTGGTGGGCCGGCGCTTTGGTTGCAGTTGGCTGAGGCCGAGGCCGAAGCGTCGGCGTAGGTCCTTTACAAGATCGCAGCCTCGTTTCACTCGACAGCTCCTACAGGTGAAATGAGGCTGCGATCTTTTGATCTTAAACAAGATCTGACGACCCATTTCAGTGCATCGCACTCGCCACATCCGCTCCAACCCTCTACCCTGAGGTGATTGGCAGTCTCTGGCCTGCCGCCTCAGGACACTGAGCACCATGTATAAAGATCTGAAATTCCCGGTCCTGATCGTCCATCGCGACATCAAGGCCGACACCGTCGCTGGCGATCGCGTGCGGGGGATCGCCCGGGAACTGGAGCAGGAAGGTTTCAGTATCGTCTCGGCGATGGATTACACCGAAGGCCGGCTGGTTGCCTCGACCCATCACGGCCTCTCCTGCATGCTGATCGCAGCGGAAGACGCCAGCGCTCATTCGCACTTGTTACAAAATATGGCCGAGTTGATCGGGCTGGCGCGGGTGCGTGCCCCGGACCTGCCCATTTTCGCCTTGGGTGAGCAAGTAACCCTGGAAAACGCGCCGGCCGATGCCATGGCCGAGCTCAATCAGTTACGCGGCATTCTCTACCTGTTCGAAGACACCGTGCCTTTCCTCGCCCGCCAGGTGGCGCGGGCCGCTCGCAAGTACCTGGATGGCTTGCTGCCGCCGTTCTTCAAGGCGTTGGTGCAACACACCGCCGATTCCAACTATTCCTGGCACACCCCCGGTCATGGCGGCGGGGTGGCGTATCACAAAAGCCCGGTAGGCCAGGCGTTCCACCAGTTTTTCGGGGAAAACACCCTGCGTTCGGATTTATCGGTATCGGTGCCCGAACTGGGCTCGCTGCTGGATCACACAGGCCCCCTGGCCGAGGCGGAGGCGCGTGCGGCGCGTAACTTCGGCGCCGATCACACGTTCTTCGTGATCAACGGCACCTCGACCGCGAACAAGATCGTCTGGCACTCCATGGTCGCGCGCGACGACCTGGTGCTGGTGGACCGCAATTGCCACAAGTCGGTGTTGCACTCGATCATCATGACCGGTGCCATCCCGCTGTACCTGTGCCCGGAGCGCAATGAGCTGGGGATCATCGGCCCGATTCCGCTGAGCGAATTCAGCCGCGAATCGATCCAGTCCAAGATCGACGCCAGTCCGTTGACCCGGGGCCGGGCGCCAAAGGTCAAGCTGGCGGTGGTGACCAATTCGACGTACGACGGCCTCTGCTACAACGCCGAGCTGATCAAGCAGCAGTTGGGCAACAGTGTCGAGGTGTTGCACTTTGACGAGGCCTGGTATGCCTACGCGGCGTTCCATGAATTCTTCGCCGGGCGCTACGGCATGGGTACTTCCCGCAGTGAAGACAGTCCACTGGTGTTCACCACCCATTCCACGCACAAGCTGCTGGCAGCCTTCAGCCAGGCGTCGATGATTCATGTGCAGGACGGTGGCGCCCGACAGCTGGACCGCGATCGTTTCAACGAAGCTTTCATGATGCACATCTCCACGTCGCCGCAGTACGGCATCATCGCTTCGCTGGATGTGGCGTCGGCGATGATGGAGGGCGGGGCCGGACGTTCGCTGTTGCAGGAAATGTTCGACGAGGCCCTGAGTTTTCGCCGGGCGCTGGCCAATCTGCGCCAGCACATCGCCGCCGACGATTGGTGGTTTTCCATCTGGCAGCCGCCGTCGGTGGAAGGCATCGACCGGGTGCTGACCGAGGACTGGCTGCTGCAACCGGGGGATGACTGGCACGGCTTTGGCGAGGTGAGCGACGATTATGTCCTGCTCGATCCGATCAAGGTCAGCCTGGTGATGCCGGGCCTGACCGCGGGCGGTGCGCTTAGCGAACGCGGAATCCCGGCGGCGGTGGTCAGCAAGTTTCTCTGGGAGCGCGGGCTGGTGGTCGAAAAGACCGGGCTGTATTCGTTCCTGGTGCTGTTCTCGATGGGCATCACCAAGGGCAAGTGGAGCACGCTGCTCACCGAGTTACTGGAGTTCAAGCGCAGCTACGACGCCAACGTCAGTCTGGCCAGTTGCCTGCCCTGCGTGGCCCAGCAGCACGGAGCGCGCTATCAGGGCATGGGCTTGCGTGACCTGTGCGATCAGCTGCACGCCTGTTACCGCAGCAATGCCACGGCCAAACATCTCAAGCGCATGTACACGGTACTGCCACAAATCGCCATGAAGCCGGCGGACGCCTATGATCATCTGGTGCGTGGCGAAGTTGAAGCGGTGTCGATCGATGCCCTGGAAGGGCGCATCGCTGCCGTCATGCTGGTGCCGTACCCGCCGGGCATTCCGTTGATCATGCCCGGCGAACGATTTACCGAAGCGACCCGCTCGATCATCGACTACCTGGGGTTTGCTCGCACGTTCGACAGCAGCTTCCCGGGTTTCGTCGCAGATGTGCACGGATTGCAACACGAAGACGAGGGCAATGGACGGCACTACACCGTCGATTGCATCAAGGAATGAGGACCTTTCCCAGTATGCAACCGGTCATGAATCCGAATTACCCAGGGCTGTCGGTGCGCGTCGCCGACGAGGGCTTTGCCGCTTATATCTGGGGCAGTGATTTCAGTTTTGAAGTCGCCGCCTACGGTGCTCCCGAAATAGGCCAGCCGGTGGAGCAGTGGCGGGTCACGCCGATCATCCCGTATCGCAAGTGCTATGGCATCGATCCGGAGGAGTTCAGCAGCTTTCGCGATGCCGCCGACAGTGCGATTTTCATGGCGTACCTGGACGATGAGCCTGTGGGCCACCTGGTGATCAGCACCAACTGGAACGGCTTTGCCCACATCGACGAACTGGCGGTGCACGCACCGGCCAGGCGCCACGGCGTGGCCAAGGCGTTGCTGGATGTCGCGCAGTTCTGGAGTCGGAAGAAGAAACTGCCGGGCATCATGCTCGAAACCCAGAACAATAACCTGGGCGCTTGCCGGCTTTACGAGCGTTGCGGCTACGTGATCGGCGGTATCGACCATCTGCGTTATCGCGGCATTGATCCCAATACCGCCGAAGTGGCGCTGTTCTGGTACCGATTCTTCGACAACCCGCTGGAACACCCGATCAGTTCGCCAACATCGCCGCGGCTTGTTCCGTGATGATCGCCAGCAACGCCTGAATGGCCGGCCCGGGCACGCCGTTCTTCAGGGTCAAGGCGTAGAGGCTGACCGGCACGGCCGGTGCCAGCGGGCAGACATCGAGCCCGGCCCCTTTGGCGCCGAGGGCGGTAAAGGGGTCGACAATGGCCAAACCTTCACCGGCCTCGACCATGCTGCGCATCATCTGGTGAGTCTGTACCCGGGTCTGAATGACCGGCGCCGGCCGCAGCGCATGCAGTTTGTGTTCAAGCGCCGGGCTGAGCGGGTCATGTCCTTCCAGGCCCACCATTGCCTGACCGGCCAGGTCCTGCAGCGAGATGTACTTCTGCTTGGGTTGCAGCCAGCCGTGGGGGGCGAGCAGCTGCAGCTTGCCTTGGGCGATCGGCTGACAATGGATATCGGCATGCTCGGGATCGTGCAGGCTCAGGCCGAGGTCGCTTTCGCGCAGCAACAGGCTTCGGACGATATCGCGGGTGGGTTGGCTCAGGAGCGTGCAGGGCGCGTCGGGCAGGCGCCGGCGCAGGGCGGCGATGCTTTGCGGCAACAAGTGCTGGGCCAGGGGCGGGGTGCAGATGATGCGCAGCGGCGGGGCCAGGTATTGCCGCAGGCTGTTGGCCAGGCGTTGCACCGGTTCGAGGGCATCGTAGAGGCGGGTGATTTCGACCTGCAACTCCCGCGCCTCACGCGTGGCCTGCAAACGCCCGCGAACGCTGGCGAACAGCATGAAACCCAACTGATCCTCGGCGTCGCGCAGGATGCGTTCGACTTCGGTCACCGGCAACTGCAGCCATTCGGCGGCGGTGCCCAGGTGACCGGTCTGCAGGAGCGCCTGGATCACTTCGATATGGCGTAAGCGCATGCGTGAAGTCCATGTTCAGCAGGTGAGGAGTCAGTGTCTGAATCCTAACCCAAGTCTGCGCATCTGCCTTCTGCTCATAACACCGGGTTATGAAACGACGTTTACCGGTTCGCGGGTGATGGTCACGCCCGATTGCACCAGCATGAATTCGTTTTCATCGAGCTTGTTCACGCGATCGCCAATGGCCAGCTTATACGTGGTGACAGGCGTCGAGCCTGCGTAGCCGTCTGCCGGCGGGGTGGATTCCTGGAACTCATGTACGGAATAAATGCGGCCTTCCGCGTCTCTTGCATGGAACTGACCGACGAGTACTGCTGCCATCTGCTTAGAACCTCTGGAGATAAATCACTCAATGTGCGGTGGATAGACCGCCACTGAGCACGGTAAGTTTTCCTACGTAAAAAAAATATAATCAGGACGCAGATATACCCATGTTCATTGGTCGAACCGTCGCCTGATCATCTATAACTACAGGCTCCTCCCACGGACAATCGAGAGTCTTCCATGAGCAATGTCTATAACGTCGCCGTAGTGGTCGGCAGCCTGCGCAAAGCATCGATCAACCGCAAGGTCGCCCTCGCGCTGGCGGATCTGGCGCCGGCCAACCTCAAGCTGGAAATCGTCGAAATCGGTGATTTGCCACTGTACAACGAAGACATCGATGGTGCTTCACCGCCGGCAGCCTACAGTACTTTCCGACAACAAGTCAGTTCATCCGACGCAGTGCTGTTCGTCACCCCGGAATACAACCGTTCGGTGCCGGCCCCGTTGAAAAATGCCATCGACGTGGGTTCGCGGCCTTATGGCAAGAGTGCCTGGAGTGGCAAGCCGGGTGCGGTGATCAGTGTTTCCCCGGGTGCGGTCGGTGGATTCGGGGCCAATCACAACTTGCGCCAGTCCATGGTGTTTCTCGATGTGCCATTGATGCAGCAGCCTGAAGCCTACCTGGGCGGCGCCGGTTCCGCGTTCGACGAGGCGGGCAACCTGTCTGAATCCGTCAGGCCGTTCCTGCAGAAATTCATCGATGCCTACGGCAAGTGGGTTGAACAGCACAAGAAGCTTTGATGCTTTGGATTACGTAGCGCTGGCCAGTCGGCCACAGATCAGCGTTTCCATTTCCGACAACCATGCGGCGGTTTGCGCCGCCGCAGGTTGTGCGGTAACGCAATAACGCCGTCCGCCCCAGGCCATGATGACCCACGCATCGATGGTTGTCTGTGAGGGCTGAACAGGCAAGTCGCTACAGGCGGCGAGCGCTTCGCCCCATTTGCGTGACAGTTCTTCGAACACCCTTCGATGGTGTTTCGGCTCGGCGATCTGGTGTTCGATGAGCGAAACGGCATGGTTGAACAGGGGCTGGCGGTCGTCGACGGGATTGCAGGTCATGTAGATCAGGCGTTTGATCCGGGTCGGCCAGTCCAGGTCATTGGCTTGTACCACCGATTCATCCATGTGCTGTAACAGGGCATCCAGTTGATGCCGTATGTAACCGGACAGCAGCGCCTCCTTGCTCGGGAAATAGTCGTACAGCGTGCCAACCGCAACGCCTGCTTCCAGTGCCACTTCCCGGGTGGTCAGACCGGCCCAGCCATTTCTTTGCCAAATCCGAACAAAAGCCTGGTAAATCGCTTCGACGGTGAAAATCGCCCGGGCCTGACTCGGCCGTTTCAGCGGTTTTGCCCGGGGATTGACGGCGGGCTCGCCGCCCTTGGAGTTTCCGAACCCGTTCTTCATTGGCTGCCATTACTCTGGTGCTACCCGCCACGTTTGCGCAGCAGGAGACTGAAAGATGCAAAGTCCAATTACCGTAACACGGCTGATCACCCGCAAAAACGCCCTTGACCAAAGCCGGATCGAGCAGGTGCAACGAAGCCTGGTCCCCGCAGCCGGCGAGGTGATCCTGAAGATTGACCGTTGCGCGCTGACGACCAACAACATTACCTACGCCGCCTACGGCCATTCGATGAATTACTGGGGATTCTTTCCTACAGGGTTGGCGGACTGGGGCCATGTGCCTGCCTGGGGCTTTGCCGATGTCGTGGCGTCTGACGTGGCTGGCATCAAGATCGGAGAGCGCTTCTACGGCTACTTTCCCCTGGCCAGCCATCTGTGGATGCGCCCGGAGCGGGTCACCGAACGTGGTTTCTACGACGGTGCCGAACATCGACTCGGGCTGACCTCGGCGTACAACCAATACACCCGTTGCAGTTGGGATGCGTACTACAGCCCGAAAACCGAAAACCTGCAGATTCTGCTCAAGCCGCTGTTCCTGACCTCTTCCATGCTTGCGGACTTCTTGCAGGACAAGCAGTTCTTCGGAGCAACCCGGCTGGTGTTCTCCAGTGCTTCGAGCAAAACTGCCTATGGCACCGCAGTCTGCCTGGGCGATCATCTCGGGCTGGAGCGGGTAGCGCTGACCTCTGCCGGCAACAAATCCTTTGTCGAGACCCTTGGGTGCTACGAGCGAGTGGTGTCTTACGCCGAGCTGGCGAACCTGCCCAATGACCGTCCTACGCTGTATGTGGACTTTTCCGGCGACCTTGATTTGCGTGACCGGGTGCACCGGCATTTTGCCGGGCGGTTGGTCTATAGCTGCTTTGCCGGCTCGGCGCAAAGTACCGATGAGGCTCGGCTTACGGCCATTGAGGGGCCGCAACCGGTGTTCTTTTTTGCGCCGATTCAGATCCGCAAGCGCAATGCCGAATGGGGGCCGGAAGGGGTGACTCAGCATATTGGTGAAGGATTGCTGCAGTTTTTCCGGAGGGTGACGGGTGGTGAGCCGCCGTTGTTGGAGGTGGTGGAAAGTCATGGGTATGAAGCGGCGCAGGCGCTTATTTCCCGTTTGTTTCATGGAGAGGTCGCGCCGGTGGAGGGGCATGTGATTAGGTTGTGACCAGGTTGGCCCCATCGCCAGCAGGCTGGCTCCCACAGGTGAATGCATTTCAAATGTGGGAGCCAGCCTGCTGGCGATGGGGCCAGTTGAATCAGCAAAAAACTCAACCCTGCCCCGGCACATTCGGCCAAAGATCGGCCACCAGAAACAACCGCTCCGCTTCCTCCCAATCACCCAAGGCATTTTCCGTAAGACGCACCAGCAATTGCGCCGGCGCCAGAGGCTCCAGTTCGCTCAGCCAGGCATTCAACTGTTCAGCGCCCCACGTCTGCTCCCCGGGGTAGTGCGCCGGTGCCAGCCAGGCATGGCGGGGCAGGGGTTGCCAGCGGCCGGGCGGGCTCTGGGCGAAAAACGCCGGCCAGTCCTTTTGATGCAGCCAGCGACCGCGCAAATGCTGGGGATGCGCGCCACTGGGCGATGATGCCTGTCCCGGCCAGGGATAAAGCAAATAGCCGCCCAGCCACAAATGCGCATTGAACTGGCGGATATCCAGCGCCGCCAGCACCTCGCGACTCTCCGGGCGCGCGGAGATTGGCAGTTGGTGCTGGCTCAGGTGCGCCAGTTTGCGGTCCAGCCGATCGTGGCAACCCGGACCGAGCCACTGCGCGGCATCCTGTCCGTCGCCGTTCTGCGGGCCGAGGTACAACTTGATCGCCAGTTCCAGGTGATGCACGCCGTCGCGATCGCGCAGCAGCATGTCCAGCTCGCCCAGGGTGTGACCCTCGCGACGGATCGGCATGTTGGCGGCAATCAACTCGATCCCCGGCGCATGCTGCACGGCGAACTGCCAGAGTCGCTCATAATAAAGGCCCAGGCGGCGGGTACGGGCCTGGGCCAGCCAGTGCAGCAAGCCGTAACTGTCCCGGTCGAGTTTTCGCAGCCAGTTTTCCAGCTGTTCCGGGGCCTGCACCCAGTCGCTGCCGGCCAGCGGATGACGTTGTGGCCAGGGCGTGGCGCTGAGCATCGGCGGGGCGAGGATGACCCACGCCAGGTCGCGCACTTCGGGGTGGCGCAACTGGTGGGGTAACTGCAGCAAATCTGGAAATAGGATCATCTTGCGAGCATAGCCCGAATCGCGGGCACACCTTGAAGCTGAAAGGATTTTGTCTATCCCGTGCTTTCGCCCATAATCGTGCTTTTCGCCGTCACAGAGCTTAGGGGCCCCATGGAGCAATTTCGCAATATCGGCATCATCGGTCGCCTGGGCAGTTCCCAGGTGCTGGATACCGTACGCCGACTGAAACGTTTTCTGCTCGATCGTCACCTGCACGTGATCCTCGAAGACACCATTGCCGAAGTCCTGCCGGGCCACGGTTTGCAAACCTCGTCGCGCAAGATGCTCGGTGAGGTCTGCGACATGGTCATCGTGGTGGGCGGTGATGGCAGCCTGCTGGGCGCGGCCCGTGCCCTGGCCAAGCACAATATCCCGGTGCTTGGCATCAACCGCGGCAGCCTGGGGTTTCTCACCGACATCCGCCCCGATGAGCTGGAAACCAAGGTCGCCGAAGTGCTTGACGGCCACTATCTGGTGGAAAACCGCTTTCTGCTGCAGGCCGAAGTTCGCCGCCACGCCGAAGCCATTGGCCAGGGCGATGCCCTGAACGATGTGGTGCTGCACCCCGGCAAATCGACACGCATGATCGAGTTCGAACTGTACATCGACGGCCAGTTCGTCTGCAGCCAGAAAGCCGACGGCCTGATCGTCGCCACGCCCACCGGTTCCACGGCCTATGCGCTCTCGGCCGGTGGCCCGATCATGCATCCCAAGCTCGACGCTATTGTGATTGTGCCGATGTACCCCCATACCTTGTCAGGCCGGCCGATTGTGGTCGATGGCAACAGTGAGCTGAAAATCGTCGTGTCCAAGGATATGCAGATTTACCCGCAAGTCTCGTGTGACGGGCAGAACCACTTTACCTGTGCGCCCGGCGACACCATCACCGTGAGCAAAAAGGCGCAGAAGTTGCGGCTGATCCACCCGCTCGATCACAACTACTATGAAGTGTGCCGGACCAAGCTCGGCTGGGGCAGCCGGTTGGGTGGTGGAGGCGACTGATGCTCGATCCCGCGCGTAGCTACGACCTGATCGGTGACGTGCACGGTTGCGCTCTGACCCTTGAGCACTTGCTCGACCGGCTCGGTTACCACAAGCAAGCGGGCGTCTGGCGCCATGCCTCGCGCATGGCGGTGTTCGTCGGCGACATCATCGACCGCGGTCCGCGGATTCGCGAGGCGCTGCACATCGTCCATGACATGGTCGAGGCCGGCCAGGCGCTGTGCATCATGGGCAACCACGAATTCAATGCCCTGGGCTGGGTCACCCCGGCGCTGCCTGGCAGCGGCAAGCAGTTCGTGCGCGAACACACCCCGCGCCATGCGCGCCTGCTGCACGAGACCCTGACCCAGTTCGAACACCATCCGGCGGACTGGCATGACTTCCAGCAGTGGTTCTATGAACTGCCGCTGTTCGTCGATGCCGGACGCTTCCGGGTGGTGCATGCCTGTTGGGACGCCGGCTTGATCGAGCCGCTGCGGGCCTTGTTCCCCGATGGCTGTGTCGATGAGCACTTCCTCCAGTCCTCGGCCGTGCCCGGCAGTTTCGCCTGCACCGTGTTCGACCGCCTGTTGCGCGGCACCGACATGCGCCTGCCCCATGGCCTGACCATGACCAGCGGCGACGGCCTGACCCGCGCGTTCTTCCGCACGAAATTCTGGGAAGAGGATCCGCAAACCTACGGAGACATCGTGTTCCAACCCGACGCCTTGCCCGACCCGGTGGCCCGCACGCCACTGTCGTCCACCGAGAAAAACACGCTGTTGCGCTACGGCATCGACGAACCGTTGCTGTTCGTCGGCCATTACTGGCGCAGCGGCAAACCGGCACCGATTCGTCCGAACCTGGCGTGCCTGGACTACAGTGCGGTGCTCTACGGAAAACTGGTGGCCTATCGCCTGGACCAGGAAACCCGGCTCGACCCGCACAAGTTTGTCTGGGTCGATGTCGAGCGACCGGAGGTGTTGCAATGAGCAAGATCGCAGTCTTGCGCCTGCCGCTGGCGGTGGACCTGAGCGGTTTCGTCAAGTTGCTGCAACGCATGCAGGTGCCCCATCGGGTCAGCGAGGAAGCGGGCGAGCAGGTGCTGTGGGTGCCGGAAAACATCAGCCACGACGTGCGGGTGCTGTACGAACGATATCCCGAGGGCGATCCGGAGCAGAAGCTCGACATTCCGGTGGCACAGACGATGCGACGGCCGAACTTCGCCGACCAGCTACGCCATGGCAAAGCCACTGCCACGGTGCTGCTGCTGAGCCTGATCGTCGGCGCGCTGACGCTGCTGGGCGATAACCTGACGACATTGCGCTGGCTGACCTTTCTCGATTTTCGCGTGGTCGGCGAGTACATCCATTTCGTGCCATTGGCCGACAGCCTGGCGGCGGGGCAGTGGTGGCGCCTGGTGACACCGATGCTGATCCACTTCGGCATCCTGCACCTGGCCATGAACGGCATGTGGTATTGGGAGCTGGGGCGGCGCATCGAGTCGCGTCAGGGCAGTATCAACCTGATCGGTCTGACCTTGCTGTTCAGCCTCGTGTCCAACTATGCCCAGTATGTTTTCAGCGGCCCGACCCTGTTTGGCGGCTTGTCCGGCGTGCTGTACGGCCTGCTCGGGCACTGCTGGATCTTTCAGGTCCTGTCGCCGAACAGCGCCTATCGCCTGCCTCGTGGGGTGTTGGCGATGATGCTGATATGGTTGCTGCTGTGCCTGTCCGGGCTGGTCTCGATGATCGGCTTCGGCGAAATTGCCAACGCGGCCCACGTCGGCGGGTTGCTCGTCGGATGCTTGACCGGCTTGTTGGGTGGTTTGTACAACCGCCGTAAACTGGCCGCCTAAAACTGTTATGTGATTCAAAGAGCGCGGAGACCCAATGTCCTCTTTCAACGAAATGATCAAGAACATCACCCCGGACATCTACCAGAGCCTGAAACTGGCGGTGGAAATCGGTAAATGGTCCGACGGTGGCAAGCTCACCGCCGAACAACGCGAACTGTCGTTGCAGGCGATGATCGCCTGGGAAGTCAAGAACCTGCCTGAAGAAGAGCGTACTGGCTACATGGGCCCGCAGGAATGCAGCTCGAAGTCGATTCAAGTGCCCAATATCCTGTTCAAGTCGGATGCCATCCATTGATCGAGATTGGCCGCGGTGCAATCAGTAAAATGTCGGCGCGCCTGGACGGGCCGAACGTGCAATATGCGTTTCGCCTGGGCGACGTCGAGGTTCCGGTCAATCCGTTGATCGGCACCACGGTGCGCCTGGAATACCTGGGGGCGATTCACTGCACCCATTGCGGACGCAAGACCAAGACCAGTTTCAGCCAGGGTTACTGCTACCCGTGCATGACCAAGCTGGCCCAGTGCGACGTGTGCATCATGAGCCCGGAACGCTGCCATTTCGACGCCGGCACCTGCCGGGAGCCGGAGTGGGGCCAGACGTTCTGCATGACCGATCACATCGTGTACCTGTCGAATTCCTCCGGGGTCAAGGTCGGGATCACCCGCGCCACCCAGTTGCCGACCCGCTGGATCGACCAGGGCGCCAGTCAGGCCTTGCCGATCATGCGCGTCGCGACCCGCCAGCAATCAGGCTTCGTCGAAGACCTGTTCCGCAGCCAGGTCGCCGACAAGACCAACTGGCGCGCCTTGCTCAAGGGCGATGCGGTGTCGGTGGACCTGCCGCAGATCCGTGACCAGTTGTTCGACAGCTGCGCCGAGGGTCTGCAAGGACTGCAGGAACGATTCGGCCTGCAGGCGATCCAGACGATTGCCGACGTCGAACCGCTGGAAATCCGCTTTCCGGTCGAGCAGTATCCGGCGAAGATCGTCAGCTTCAACCTGGACAAGAACCCGATTGCCGAAGGCACGCTGATGGGGATCAAGGGTCAGTACCTGATCTTCGATACCGGCGTGATCAACATTCGTAAATACACGGCTTATCAGCTCGCCGTGCATAGTTAAGGACTCCAGCATGCGCACCGAACAACCGAAGATGATCTACCTCAAGGACTATCAGGCGCCCGAGTACCTGATCGACGAAACGCACCTGACCTTCGAGTTGTTCGAGGACCACAGCCTGGTCCATGCGCAACTGGTGATGCGCCGCAACCCCGAGCGAGGCCCGGGGTTGCCGCCGCTGGTGCTGGATGGCCAGCAGCTGGAATTGCTGTCGGTCACCTTGGCCGACCAGGAGCTTTCTGCAGCCCAGTACCAGCTGACCGAAAATCACCTGACCCTGCAGCCGACCAGCACCACGTTCACGGTCGACACCAGCGTGCGCATCCACCCGGAAACCAATACTGCGCTGGAAGGCCTGTACAAGTCCGGCACGATGTTCTGCACCCAGTGCGAGGCCGAGGGCTTCCGCAAGATCACCTATTACCTCGACCGCCCGGACGTGATGAGCACGTTCACCACCACGGTGGTCGCCGAGCAGCACAGCTATCCGGTGCTGCTGTCCAACGGCAACCCGATTGCCTCGGGGCCTGGTGAAGACGGCCGGCACTGGGCGACCTGGGAAGACCCGTTCAAGAAGCCGGCCTACCTGTTTGCGCTGGTGGCCGGTGATTTGTGGTGCGTCGAAGACAGCTTCACCACCATGAGCCAGCGCTCCGTGGCGCTGCGCATTTATGTCGAGCCGGAAAACATCGACAAGTGCCAGCACGCCATGAACAGCCTGAAGAAGTCCATGCGCTGGGACGAAGAGGTCTACGGTCGCGAGTACGACCTGGACATTTTCATGATCGTCGCCGTGAACGACTTCAACATGGGCGCCATGGAGAACAAGGGGCTCAACATCTTCAACTCCAGCGCCGTGCTGGCCAAGGCCGAAACCGCCACCGACGCCGCGCACCAGCGGGTCGAGGCGATCGTAGCCCACGAATACTTCCACAACTGGTCGGGCAACCGCGTGACCTGCCGCGACTGGTTCCAGTTGTCGCTCAAGGAAGGTTTCACCGTGTTCCGCGATTCCGGCTTCTCCGCCGACATGAACTCGGCCACGGTCAAGCGTATCCAGGACGTGGCGTACCTGCGTACTCACCAGTTCGCCGAAGATGCCGGTCCCATGGCCCACGCGGTGCGTCCAGACAGCTTCATCGAAATCTCCAACTTCTACACCCTGACCGTGTACGAAAAGGGTTCGGAAGTGGTCGGCATGATCCACACCCTGCTGGGCGCCGAAGGCTTCCGTAAAGGCAGCGACCTGTACTTCGAGCGCCATGACGGCCAGGCCGTGACCTGCGATGACTTCATCAAGGCCATGGAAGATGCCAACGGCGTCGACCTGTCCCAGTTCAAGCGCTGGTACAGCCAGGCCGGTACCCCGCGCCTGGTGGTGAGCGAGTCCTACGACGCCGCGGCGAAAACCTACAGCCTGACCTTCCGCCAGAGCTGCCCGGCAACGCCGGACAAGATGGAAAAACTGCCGTTCGTGATTCCGGTCGAACTCGGTCTGCTCGATAGCCAGGGCGGTGAAATGGCCCTGCGTCTTGCCGGTGAAGCGGCGGCGCAAGGCACTTCCCGAGTGATCTCGGTGACCGAAGCCGAGCAGACGTTCACCTTCGTCGACATCGCCGAACAGCCGCTGCCGTCGCTGCTGCGTGGTTTCTCGGCGCCGGTGAAACTGAGCTTCCCGTACAACCGTGACCAACTGATGTTCCTGATGCAGCACGACAGCGACGGCTTCAATCGTTGGGATGCGGGTCAGCAACTGTCGGTGCAGGTGCTGCAGGAACTGATCGCCCAGCAGCAGAAGGGCGAGGCGCTGGTGCTCGATCAGCGTCTGGTTTCGGCCTTGCGTACCGTGCTGTCGGATGAGTCGCTGGACCAGGCGATGGTCGCCGAAATGCTCTCGCTGCCAAGCGAAGCCTACCTGACCGAAATCAGTGAAGTTGCCGATGTCGAGGCGATTCATACCGCCCGCGAGTTTGCCCGCAAGCAACTGGCCGATGCGTTGTTCGAAGGCCTGTGGCTGCGTTACCAGGCCAACCGCGACCTGTCCAAGCAGACCCCCTACGTGGCCGAAGCCGAGCATTTCGCCCGTCGCGCATTGCAGAACATTGCGCTGTCGTACCTGATGCTCAGCGGCAAGCCTGAAGTGCTGGCGGCGACGCTGGAACAGTTCGAGGCCTGCGACAACATGACCGAACGCCTGACTGCGCTTGCCGTACTGGTCAACTCGCCATTCGAAGAACAGAAGGCCAAGGCCCTGGCCAGCTTCGCCGAGCACTTCAAGGACAACCCGTTGGTCATGGACCAGTGGTTCAGCGTCCAGGCCGGCAGTGTGCTGCCCGGTGGCCTGGATCGGGTCAAGGCATTGATGCAGCACCCGGCGTTCAACATCAAGAACCCGAACAAGGTGCGCGCACTGATCGGCGCGTTCGCCGGGCAGAACCTGATCAACTTCCATGCGGCGGATGGTTCCGGGTATCGCTTCCTGGCGGATCTGGTCATTGAGTTGAACGGCTTCAATCCGCAGATTGCGTCCCGGCAGTTGGCGCCTTTGACGCGCTGGCGCAAGTACGATGATGCTCGTCAGGCCTTGATGAAAGGTGAGCTGGAGCGGATTCGGGCTTCGGGGCAACTGTCCAGTGATGTGTTTGAGGTGGTCAGCAAAAGCCTGGCTTGAGGTTGGTCTTGCTCCCGCAGTGTTCCTCGGACCCTGCGGGGGCATATCTCCCGCAGATGTACGCCGATCAACCTGTAGGAGCTGGCTTGCCAGCGATGGCTGCCTTATAGGCGATCCATCTCCCACAGATGTACTGCGATCAAACTGAGGGAGCGAGCCTGCTCGCGAAAAACCCGAGAGCGCCGTGGGGTGTCAGGCTTCCCGCGTCATCGTTGACCTCCATCGCGAGCAAGCTCGCTCCTACAGGTAAGAGCGAAACCATAAGTGGCCGTTACCTGAATAATGGATATGTACACCACCCCCCCAAAAAAAGCGCAATCACCCCACCTGATACCCAATCATTCAGAAATCCCCCATCCCCCTCCGGTTAACAAAACATAACGTGCCGTCGATTGTCAGCCCTTCAAGAACACCGATAGGATAAGCCAGCTTCCGAAGGGGCTCTGGATTGCGGGTTTCAAGACTATGCTTTGAAACAGGTCATCCCGCGAACACCCCTTACGGCGCCCTGAAAGGTTGAACGACCTAACAATAATAATGGGGGAAGGTCTATGAGTGAGCCTGTCATGGGTGTGGGTATCTGCCGCCCGCCGGCATTGCGCAAGTTCGCGTTGCTGGCTACAGCGCTCTCGCTGTTGGGCTGTGCCGTGTGGTCGGCACCGGTGCTGGCCGCTGATGCGCCGGCATCCGACGTTGTTTATTCCGTTGAATCGGCCAAGGCCAGCAAAAGCCTGGTGCTCGATGTCGTGCACGCCGGCAAGCGCCTGGTGGCGGTCGGGGATCGCGGGCACATTCTCTATTCCGATGACCAGGGCGCGACCTGGACCCAGGCCAAGGTGCCAACCCGGCAGCTGCTGACCTCGGTGTTCTTCGTCGATGACAAGCACGGCTGGGCCGTCGGTCATGACGCGCAGATCCTCGCCAGCGAGGACGGCGGTAGTACCTGGACCAAGCAATTCGAAGATCTCAAACGCGAATCGCCGCTGCTCGACGTCTGGTTCCAGGACGCCAGCAACGGCTTTGCCGTGGGTGCCTACGGGGCGCTGATGGCCACCACCGACGGCGGGAAAAACTGGGAAGACGTCAGCGATCGCCTGGACAACGAAGACCAGTTCCACCTCAACGCCATCACCGCAGTCAAGGATGCCGGGCTGTTCATCGTCGGCGAGCAGGGCAGCATGTTCCGCTCGGCCGATTGGGGCCAGACCTGGGAAAAGCTCGAAGGCCCGTATGAAGGTTCGCTGTTCGGTGTGATTGGCACCGCGCAACCCAACACGCTGTTGGCCTATGGCCTGCGCGGCAATCTGTACCGCTCCACCGATTTCGGCAGCAACTGGGAAAAAGTCGAGCTCAAGGCTGAGCGCGGTGACCTGGAGTTCGGTCTGTCCGGCGCGACCTTGCTTGACGATGGTTCGATCGTGATCGTTGGCAACGGCGGATCGGTGATCAGCAGCAGCGACAACGGTGAAACCTTCAGCGTGTTCAACCGTCGCGATCGTATCTCGCTGTCGTCGGTGGTCGCCGCAGGCAATGGCAATCTGATTCTGGCTGGACAGGGCGGCGTTCGCGCCACTTCGCCAAACGGCGCAGAGCTGGGCAAATGAGCCGGGTTAATAATAAGAAGGCGCAGCTATGACTTCCTTAAGCACACCTCATCAGGACAAGGCGACGTTTCTTGAGCGCCTGATCTTCAACAACCGCCCGGCAGTCATCACGATCTGCCTGCTGGTGAGTATTTTCCTGTTCTGGCAGGCGACGCTGATCCGGCCGTCCACCAGCTTTGAAAAAATGATCCCGCTCGAGCATCCATTCATTCAAAAGATGATGGAGCACCGCAACGATCTGGCAAACCTGGGCAACACCGTACGCATTTCCGTGGAAGCCACTGACGGCGACATCTTCTCCAAGGAGTACATGGAGACTCTGCGCCAGATCAACGACGAGGTGTTCTACATCTCCGGCGTCGATCGCTCCGGCCTCAAGTCGCTGTGGAGTCCGAGCATTCGCTGGACGGAAGTGACGGAGGAGGGTTTCGCTGGCGGTGAAGTGATCCCGCAGAGCTACAACGGCTCCCAGCAAAGCCTCGACCTGTTGCGCAACAACGTGCTCAAGTCCGGGCAGGTCGGGCGGTTGGTGGCCAACGACTTCAAATCGAGCATCGTCGACATCCCGCTGCTGGAGTCCTACCCGGACCCGCAGGACCAGGGCAAGCTGCTGGCGCTGGACTACCGCCAGTTTTCCCATGAGCTTGAAGACAAGATCCGCGACAAGTTCGAAGCACAGAACCCGAACGTGAAGATCCACATCGTCGGTTTCGCCAAGAAAGTCGGCGACCTGATCGACGGCCTGGTGATGGTGGTGATGTTCTTCGGCATCGCCTTCGTCATCACCCTGATCCTCCTGCTGTGGTTCACCAACTGCCTGCGCAGTACCGTCGCCGTGTTGAGCACGACGCTGGTGGCGGTGATCTGGCAGCTGGGGTTGATGCACTTCTTCGGCTTCGGGCTCGACCCGTACTCGATGCTGGTGCCGTTCCTGATCTTCGCCATCGGTATTTCCCATGGTGTGCAGAAGATCAACGGTATCGCCCTGCAATCGAGCGAGGCGGAAAACGCCCTGACTGCCGCGCGACGTACGTTCCGCCAACTGTTCCTGCCGGGGATGATCGCGATCCTCGCCGATGCCGTGGGCTTCATCACGCTGCTGATCATCGACATCGGTGTGATTCGCGAGCTGGCCATCGGCGCTTCCATCGGTGTGGCAGTGATCGTGTTCACCAACCTGATCCTGTTGCCGGTGGCGATTTCCTACGTCGGCATCAGCAAGCGCGCGGTCGAACGCAGCAAGAAAGACGCGGTGCGTGAACATCCGTTCTGGCGCCTGCTGTCGAACTTTGCCAGCGCCAAAGTTGCACCGGTGTCCATTCTCCTGGCGCTGGTCGCCTTCGGTGGCGGCCTGTGGTACAGCCAGAACCTGAAAATCGGTGACCTCGACCAGGGTGCGCCGGAGCTGCGCCCGGACTCGCGCTACAACAAGGACAACAACTTCATCATCAGCAACTACTCCACCAGTTCCGACGTGTTGGTGGTGATGGTCAAGACCAAGTCCGAAGGCTGCTCGCGCTACGAAGCCATGGCGCCGATCGACGAGCTGATGTGGAAGATGCAGAACACCGAGGGTGTGCAGTCGGCGATTTCCCTGGTGACCGTGTCCAAGCAGATGATCAAGGGCATGAACGAGGGCAACCTGAAATGGGAAACCCTGTCGCGTAACCCGGACGTGTTGAACAACTCCATCGCCCGTGCCGATGGCCTGTACAACAACAGCTGTTCATTGGCGCCGGTGCTGGTGTTCCTCAACGATCACAAGGCCGAAACCCTGGATCGCGCGGTGCATGCGGTGCAGGAGTTCGCCAAGGAGCACAACACCGAAAACCTGGAGTTCATCCTGGCGGCCGGTAACGCGGGGATCGAGGCGGCTACCAACGAAGTGATCAAGAAGTCCGAGCTGACCATCCTGATCCTGGTGTATATCTGCGTCGCGGTCATGTGCATGATCACCTTCCGTTCCTGGGCGGCGACCCTGTGCATCGTGTTGCCACTGGTCCTGACGTCGGTGCTGGGCAACGCCCTGATGGCCTTCATGGGCATCGGCGTGAAAGTCGCGACGCTGCCGGTGGTTGCGCTGGGTGTGGGGATTGGCGTGGACTACGGCATCTACATCTACAGCCGCCTGGAAAGCTTCCTGCGTGCGGGCCTGCCGTTGCAGGAGGCGTACTACCAGACGCTGAAATCCACCGGCAAGGCCGTGCTGTTCACCGGTTTGTGCCTGGCGATCGGCGTGTGCACCTGGATCTTCTCGGCCATCAAGTTCCAGGCTGACATGGGCCTGATGCTGACCTTCATGCTGCTGTGGAACATGTTCGGTGCATTGTGGCTGCTGCCGGCACTGGCGCGGTTCCTGATCAAGCCGGAGAAGCTGGCGGGGCAGAAGGGCAATTCGCTGTTTGCTCACTGATCCAGGGCCAGAAACACAAAAGCCGTAGCCTCAGGGTTGCGGCTTTTTTACATCTAAAATTCACACCAGACCCCTGTAGGAGCTGGCTTGCCAGCTCCTACAGGGGATCGCGTTTTATGAGGGATCGCTGCCTAGCACCACATTCAACGCACTGCGCGCATCATCGAGCTGCACCAGCGTCGCATGCCGCGCGCCCAACGCATCGCGGTTCTCGATCGCCGTGAGTATCGCCTTGTGCCGTGGCAGCGCCAGTTCATGCAGGTTCGGCCGCTGGTTGGAATGCTTCAATGCTTCGGCAATCGCCACCGACAGCATGTTGCACAGGTTGGCCAGCAAGTCGTTGTGGGTGGCGTCCGCAATTCGGCTGTGGAAATCCAGGTCCGGTTGCAGCAGGGCTTCGGGCGTCGGCGCGGCTTCCATGCGTTGGTAGGCTTCACCGATGGAGGCGATATCCGCGTCGGTGGCGAACTGCGCGGCGAGGGCGGCGGCGGCCGGTTCGATGATGCTGCGCACACTGGTCAGCAGGTCGAAGAACTGGTTCTGCGGGCTGCTTTGCATCAGCCAATGCAGGACGTCCGGGTCGAGCATGTGCCATTCCTTGCGCGGCTTGACCACGGTGCCGACCCGCGGACGGGAATACACCAGGCCCTTGGCGACCAGGACCCGGGTGGCTTCGCGCAACACCGGCCGGCTGACGGCATATTCCTCACAGAGCAGGGCCTCGGCAGGCAGTTTGTCGTCCGGCAGGAAACGTCCGGAGACGATCTGCATGCCCAGTTCCTGGACGATGCGCGAGTGCATGCTTTTGCGGTCGGAGGGTTTGCGGTAATCCATGGGGAACGGCGCGGTCCTGGGCGATGGAGATGGCGGGCATGATAGCAGGCGTGGGGAGTGACGGTCGCTAGCACCGGGTTTTGACTGGCGCAGAACGACTGTAGGAGCTGGCTTGCCAGCGAAGAGGCCCTGACAGCAAACATTAGGGTTGACTGTCAGGCCGCCTTCGCTGGCAAGCCAGCTCCTACAGGGGGCGGTGGTGTCAGTGAGAATGACGCGGTACTTCGGCCCCACGGCAACCGACCAGGAAGTCAAAGTCGCAACCCTGATCCGCCTGCAACACATGGTCGATGTACAGCTGACGGTAACCGCCCACCAGCAATTGCTGCGGTGGTTGCAAGTCAGCCATGCGCGCCGCCAGTTCAGCATCCGGAATATCCAGGTGCAACCGGCCGCTGGCACAGTCCAGCTCGATCCAGTCACCTTCCTTCACCGCCGCCAAAGGCCCGCCGGCTGCGGCTTCCGGTGCCACGTGCAGGACCACCGTGCCATACGCGGTACCGCTCATGCGTGCATCGGAAATGCGCACCATGTCGGTCACGCCCTGGGCAAGCAGCTTGGCCGGCAGGCCCATGTTGCCGACTTCGGCCATGCCCGGATAACCCTTGGGCCCGCAGTTCTTCATGACCAGGATCGAGTTGGCATCCACGTCCAGTTCCGGGTCGTTAATGCGCGCCTTGTACATGTCGAAGTTCTCGAACACCACCGCACGCCCGCGGTGTTGCATCAGCTCGGCACTGGCGGCGGAGGGCTTGAGCACCGCGCCCAGTGGTGCCAGGTTGCCGCGCAGTACACAGATCCCGCCGTCGGCGCGGATCGGGTTGTCGAGGGTACGGATCACTTCGTCCTCGCCATAGATCGGCGCGTCCCTGGTGTTCTCGCCGATGGATTTGCCGTTGACGGTCAAGGCGTTCGGGTTCGGGATCAGGTTGGCTTCGCCGAGACGGCGTAGTACCGCTGGCAAGCCACCGGCGTAGTAGAACTCTTCCATCAGGAAACGTCCGGACGGTTGCAGGTCGACGATGGTCGGCATGCCGCGACCGATGCGGGTCCAGTCGTCCAGGTCCAGCTCCACGCCGATGCGACCGGCGATGGCCTTGAGGTGAATTACCGCGTTGGTCGAACCGCCAATGGCGGCGTTGACCCGGATGGCGTTTTCGAAAGCTTCCTTGGTCAGGATCTTCGACAGCTTCAAATCCTCCCGGACCATTTCCACGGCACGCATGCCGGACATGTGCGCCAACACATAACGTCGCGCATCGACAGCGGGAATCGCCGCGTTGTGGGGCAGGGAAGTGCCCAGTGCTTCGGCCATGCTGGCCATGGTCGAGGCGGTACCCATGGTGTTGCAGGTACCGGCCGAGCGGGACATGCCGCCCTCGGCCGCAAGGAAGTCATCGATGGTGATGGTGCCGGCCTTGACCTGTTCGCTGAGCTGCCAGACCACGGTACCCGAACCGATGTCCTTGCCTTTGTGCTTGCCGTTGAGCATCGGCCCGCCGGTGACGACTATCGCCGGCACGTCGCAGCTGGCCGCACCCATCAGCAAGGCCGGGGTGGTCTTGTCACAACCGGTCAGCAGCACCACGCCGTCGATGGGGTTGCCGCGAATCGCTTCTTCGACGTCCATGCTCGCCAGGTTGCGGGTGAGCATGGCGGTCGGGCGCAGGTTGGATTCACCGTTGGAGAACACCGGGAACTCCACCGGGAAGCCCCCGGCCTCGATCACTCCGCGCTTGACGTGTTCCGCGATCTGGCGGAAATGCGCGTTGCAGGGGGTCAGTTCCGACCAGGTGTTGCAGATGCCGATGATCGGCTTGCCATGGAACTGGTGGTCGGCGATGCCCTGATTCTTCATCCAGCTGCGATACATGAAGCCGTTCTTGTCGGCGGTGCCAAACCATTGGGCGGAGCGCAGGGTGGGTTTCTTATCAGACATGATCGATTCTCTTATTGTATGACTATATTGTTCGAGCTGAAGCGTAACATAAGCGCAAATTCGTCTGTTTGGAAGTGTTGTTGGGTAAATAGTAATACTATATAGTCGTTTTCAGCGGAGGGATGGCCCTGACGGTTTGCCGTGAGAGGCGTCCCCCGAGGTTCTATAACAACAACAATCGGAGACCGATCTCATGAGCCAGGAACTGCGGCTGATACGTCGCATCACGCTGAAACTGATTCCTTTCCTGATCCTGCTGTACCTGATCGCCTATGTGGATCGCTCCGCCGTAGGTTTCGCCAAGCTGCACATGGGCGCCGACATCGGCCTGGGCGATGCGGCGTACGGGCTGGGCGCAGGGCTGTTCTTCATTGGCTATTTCCTCCTGGAAATCCCCAGCAACCTGATGCTTGACCGCTTTGGCGCGCGGCGCTGGTTCGCGCGGATCATGGTCACCTGGGGCGCCATCACCATCGGCATGGCATTCGTCCAGGGGCCGAACAGCTTCTACCTGATGCGCTTTCTGCTCGGCGCGGCGGAAGCCGGGTTCTTTCCAGGCGTCCTGTACTACATCACCCAGTGGTTCCCGGTACGCCATCGCGGCAAGATCCTGGGCCTGTTCATCCTGTCCCAACCCATCGCGATGATGATCACCGGACCTATATCCGGTGGTTTGCTCGGCATGGAAGGGGTGTTCGGCCTGCATGGCTGGCAGTGGCTGTTCATCGTCATCGGCACCCCGGCGATCCTGCTGACCTGGCCGGTGCTGCGCTGGCTGCCGGATGGTCCGCAACAGGTGAAATGGATGGACCAGGCGGAGAAGGACTGGCTCAGTGGCGAGCTGAAAAAGGACCTGGAGCAGTATGGCCAGACCCGTCACGGCAATCCGCTACACGCCCTGAAGGACAAACGCGTGTTGCTGCTGGCGCTGTTCTACCTGCCGGTGACCCTGAGCATCTATGGCCTGGGCCTGTGGCTGCCGACCTTGATCAAGCAGTTCGGCGGCACTGATCTGGTGACCGGGTTCGTGTCATCGGTGCCGTACATCTTCGGGATCGTTGGTTTGCTGATCATCCCGCGCAGCTCCGATCGATTGAATGATCGGTATGGCCACCTGGCCGCTCTGTACGTGCTCGGTGCCATCGGCCTGTTCTTCAGTGCCTGGCTCTCGGTGCCGGTGTTGCAACTGGCGGCGCTGTGCCTGGTGGCGTTCTCGCTGTTTTCCTGCACGGCGATTTTCTGGACCTTGCCCGGTCGCTTCTTTGCCGGCGCGAGCGCGGCGGCGGGCATTGCCCTGATCAACTCGGTGGGCAACCTCGGCGGCTACATCGGCCCGTTCGTGATCGGCGCGCTCAAGGAGTACACCGGCAACCTCGCGTCGGGGCTGTATTTCCTGTCCTGCGTGATGCTGTTCGGCCTGGTGTTGACCGGCGTGGTGTATCGCCTGCTGGAGCGCAAGCATGTGTTGCCGGTGGATGAGTTTGCCGCCAGTGCGCGTGGGGCTACCCGTACCTGACACAAAAATCTGGCAATCACCCCTACCCCTGTAGGAGCTGGCTTGCCAGCGATGGCGATCTATCTGACACATTGACGGTGAATGTGCCGCCGCTTTCGCTGGCAAGCCAGCTCCTACAGGGGGGGGCGGTGTTTTCAAGTAAATGGAGAATATTCATGCGTTTGGTTCAGTTCGAATTGAGTAACGGCGAACGCCGCGTAGGCGTGGTCGAGGAAGGTCTGGTCCGTGAAGTGCAAGACGCCCGCACGGTGCGCGACCTGGCCCTGGCGGCGATCGAGGCGGGGTGCAATCTTGAGCAGCAGGTGCAGAGCCTCGGGTTGGGCATCAGCCATGACTACGCCGAGCTGCTGGCGCAACTGCGCATCCTGGCGCCGCTGGATCACCCGGACCCGGCGCATATGCTGGTCAGTGGCACCGGCCTGACTCACCTGGGCAGCGCGTCGGCCCGGGACAAGATGCACCAGCAGGCCGGTGATGAAGCTTCGATGACCGACACCATGCGCATCTTCAAGTGGGGCGTGGAGGGTGGCAAACCCGCGGCAGGCCAGGCGGGCGTGCAGCCGGAGTGGTTCTACAAGGGCGACGGCAGCATTGTCGTACGCCCGGGCCAGCCGTTCCCGCTGCCACCCTTTGCCGAAGACGCCGGTGAAGAGCCTGAACTCAGCGGCCTCTACGTCATCGGTCACGACGGCAAGCCGTACCGCCTCGGTTTTGCCGTGGGCAACGAGTTTTCCGATCACGTCATGGAGCGCAAGAACTACCTGTACCTGGCCCACTCGAAACTGCGCAGTTGCAGCTATGGACCGGAGCTGCGGGTGGGCGAGCTGCCGCAACACCTGGCCGGTACCAGCCGTATCCTGCGCGATGGCCAGGTGCTGTGGCAGAACGAGTTCCTCAGCGGTGAGGCCAACATGTGCCACAGCCTGGCCAACCTCGAGTTCCACCATTTCAAGTACAGCCAGTTCCTGCGTCCGGGCGATGTGCACATCCACTTCTTCGGCACCGCGACCCTGTCTTTTGCCGATGGCATCCGCACGCAACCGGGCGATGTGTTCGAGATCAGCCAGGAAGAATTTGGCGCGCCTTTGATCAATGGCATCGCTCCCGTCGATGCGGCTTTCGAACCCGGCACCGTCGGCTCACTTTAAGGAGTTACCTATGATCCTTGGTCACAACTACATCGGCGGCCAGCGCAGTGCGTTGGGCAGCGTGACATTGCACAGCGTCGACGCCGAAACCGGCGAGGCGTTGCCCCATGCTTTCATCCAGGCCACCCCGGAAGAAGTCGATGCCGCCGCCAAGGCTGCCGCTGCAGCGTACCCGGCTTATCGCACCTTGAGTGCAGAGCGGCGCGCACAATTTCTCGACGCTATCGCCGATGAACTGGATGCGCTGGGGGATGAGTTCGTAAGCGTGGTGTGCCGCGAAACCGCGCTGCCTGCCGCACGGATTATCGGTGAGCGTGGCCGCACCAGCGGCCAGATGCGCCTGTTCGCCGCTGTGCTGCGGCGTGGCGACTTCTACGGCGCGCGCATCGACCAGGCCCTGCCTGAGCGTCAACCGTTGCCGCGTCCGGACCTGCGTCAGTACCGTATCGGGCTCGGACCGGTGGCGGTGTTCGGGGCCAGCAACTTTCCCTTGGCGTTCTCCACCGCCGGTGGCGACACCGCGTCGGCCCTGGCCGCCGGTTGCCCGGTGGTGTTCAAGGCCCATGGCGGCCACATGGCCACGGCCGAGCAGGTGGCCGATGCGATCATTCGCGCGGCACAGAAAACCGCGATGCCGGCCGGCGTGTTCAACATGATCTACGGCGGCGGGGTGGGTGAAGCGCTGGTCAAGCATCCGGCCATCCAGGCGGTGGGCTTTACCGGTTCGCTCAAAGGTGGTCGAGCCTTGTGCGACATGGCCGCGGCACGCCCGCAACCGATCCCGGTGTTTGCCGAAATGTCCAGCATCAACCCGGTGATCGTGCTGCCCCAGGCGCTGCAGGCGCGCACGGAAACCATCGCCCGTGGCCTGTCGGCTTCGGTGGTCCAGGGTTGCGGCCAGTTCTGCACCAACCCTGGCCTGGTGATCGGCATGCGTTCGCCGCAGTTCACCGCCTTCCTCCAGCTACTGGCCGACATGATGGCCGACCAACCGGCGCAGACCATGCTCAACGCCGGGACCCTGGGCAGTTATGCCAAGGGCTTGCAAACATTGCTCGATCATCCTCGGATCGAACACCTGGCGGGCGATGCGCAACAGGGGCGGCAGGCGCAGCCACAGCTGTTCAAGGCCGACGTCAACCTGCTGATCGATGGCGACGAGGTGCTGCAAGCGGAAGTGTTCGGCCCGACCACCGTGGTGGTCGAAGTGGCTGATCAGGCACAACTGAGCGCCGCGCTGCACGGTCTGCACGGTCAATTGACCGCGACCATCATCGGCGAGCAGGCGGATTTCGAGCAATTCAGCGAGCTGACCGGGTTGCTGGAGCAGAAGGTCGGGCGAATCCTGCTCAATGGTTATCCCACCGGGGTGGAGGTGTGTGATTCGATGGTCCATGGCGGGCCGTATCCGGCGACGTCGGATGCGCGCGGCACGTCGGTGGGCACCCTGGCCATCGACCGTTTCCTGCGCCCGGTGTGTTTCCAGAACTATCCGGATAGCCTGTTGCCGGATGCGCTGAAAAACAGCAATCCGCTGGGTATCCAGCGCCTGGTGGATGGCCAACCGTCCCGCGAGGCGATCTAACAGCCAAATACGATTCCTTGTGGGAGCGGGCTTGCTCGCGAAGGCGGCCGACCAATCAATAAGGATGTCTCTGACCCATCGCTTTCGCGAGCAAGCCCGCTCCCACATTGGTATGAGGCGCAATGAGCTATCATTGCGTTTTTCCCATTCAAAGATTGACTGCCATGACTGCTGCAACCGACACCTTGCTCAACGCCCTCGAACACTGCGGGATGGTCGAAATCGACGGCTACCACGCCTTCGAGTTCTCCCTCGATGAAGACGACAACCTGCACATCGAATGCATGGACGGTCGAAATGCCCTGCACTGGGAATTCACTCCCGCGCAGATTCAGGCGGCAACGTTCGATGCGACCTTGCAAAGCTGGCTGATCAATGACAACAACGGCGAACACCGGCTGGTGTGCCTCGGCGACGTCGTCAGCGGTGACAACGACGACGATGATCAACAGGATGCGTAACCTCTGGCCGCTATTGATCGCCGGTAGCATCGGCGCGATGGGCGTACAGGTGGCGGCCGCCGACGACTATCAATTGCTCGTGGGTTCCTACACGGCCGGCCAAAGCCAGGGCATCTATCGCCTGGCCTTCGACAGTGCCACCGGCCAGATCGACGCCAAGCCGCTACAGGTGATCAACAGCGAAAATCCGTCCTGGCTGACCCTGTCCAAGGACCAGCAGCGCCTGTTCGTGGTCAATGAAAATGGCCCGGGCCAGGCCGATCCGGTCGGGCGCGTGAGCAGTTATGCCATTGACCCCAAGACCCATGAGTTAAGCCTGATCAACCAGGTACAGAGCCTGGGCAACGAGCCGACGCATTCGGGTCTCAGCCTTGATGCCAGCCACTTGTTCGTCAGCAACTACTCGGTATCTGAAGATCCGGGTGGCACCCTGGCGGTGTTGCCGCTGGCGGCCGATGGCACGCTCAAGCCTGTGGTGCAGATGAGCAGCCATCCGGCCAGTCGGGTCAATCCCGAGCGGCAGACGTCGGCGCATGTGCATTCGACGGTCTCGTCGCCCGATGGCAACTACGTGTTTTCCAACGACCTGGGGGCGGACAAGGTGTTTGTCTACCGCTTCGACCCCAAGGCCAATCCCGACTTGCCGTTGACCCCGGCGACTCCCTCGTTCGTTCAGTTGCCACCGGGCAGCGGGCCGCGCCATTTGCTGTTCAGTGCCGATGGCAAGCATGCCTGGCTGACCATGGAAATGAGCGCGCAAGTGGCGGTGTTTGATTACCGCGACGGCAAGCTGGAGCAAACCCAGATGGTCGACCTGGCTGCGGGTCAGCCGGTTTCGGACAAGGCCGCCGCGGCATTGCATGCCTCGAAGGACGGCAAGTTCCTCTATGTCAGCAACCGTGGCACCGCCAACCAGTTGCTGGTGTTCGCCATCGACCCAGCCACCGGCCACCTCAAGGAGCTGCAACGTCGCGCGGTAGAAGGCGACCATCCCCGGGAATTCAGCCTCGATCCGAGTGGCAAGTTCCTGCTGATCGCCAACCAGAAAAGCAACCGGATTGTCGTCGTCGAGCGCGATGCCAAGACTGGCTTGTTGGGTAAGACCGTGCAAAACCTGCCGATGGATGCCCCCAGTGACCTGAAATTCCTGGTGCGTCAATAGGCCGCAGGCCCCGGTTGATGGGGCCTGCATCCTTCTATCGATGAGCGTGATATGTGGAAGTGCTACAAAGCATTTCAAGCGGCTAAGCCTCGAGGGTTAAGTTTGCTTCACGGCCCCACCGGCCAGGCAAGCCAACTGACTTCGAGGAACTCCCGCATGAACTTCAATCTCTTCTCCGTGATCGCCGCTTCCGCCATTTCCGCCACCGTTGCCCTGCCAGCCAGCGCCAACGTTGAAATCAGCGACAAAAAATCTCACACCCAGAGCTACACCCAGAAATACTTGCAACAGAGCGCCAACTTCTACGCCGCGCTGGACCACAAAAACCAGCACTGAAATTCCAGCCCTGCCGCCTTTATGCAGGAGCGAAGTCACTTGCCGATTGAAGCCCAGGCTGCGAAAGGCGTTGAAGTGATGTCGCTCCTGCATAACGCGTTTGCGACAAGCCATCCTGTAATGCTTGATATCAGGTGGCCATGCCTCTAAATTTGACGCTGATTTTTTGACTCCTCCTTCATCAGAAAAGGATTGCCAAAATGACCCTGCGTCTCGCCGTCGTACTGCTGTCCCTCTACTCGACCCCCATCCTGTCCGCTGCCGTACCCATTCCCGGTGAACCTGACGCTGCCCGCGAGCGCATGATGAGTTTTATTGAAGACTGAGATAGTCTGGGTTAATGATCAACGAAGTTGATATTTGCTATGCATCAGACTCGTTGGTTACCGGTGCTTTTTTGATTGATTCTGTGGACTCTGAAACATGTCCACGGAGTTCATCATGGCCAGCTCGATCATCACCTCTGCCAAACACGGCGCCTATGTGGCTATCGGTCTTTACCTGGTCATGGTGCTGGTCATCAGTCTTTCGCCGCAGTCACAGCAAAGCGTCGAACCGCCGATTCATGTCGCACACCCTGGCATCCAGTTTGAACATCGCGCACAGCAGGCGATGGTCGATCCGGCGGAACTGGCGGGAGTGGGCGGAGCATGAACCGTTGCAAACTTTTGGTCATCGCTTTCCTGGCCTTCATCACCAACGGATTTTCCTTGCTGGGGATAGGGCAAGGTTCGATAGGCGGCGTAGCCCGGGCCATTGAGGCCAATCACAACATTGCGCGCAACATCGAAACGGCAAAGGCCATGGGCATGCTGGCCGGCAATCCGCCGATCAAGTCCGAGGAAAGTTTTTTCGGACCGTTCCAGGTGGATTGCTCGGCCATTGGCATGTGTGAAGTGTTGGCGTAACAGAGGGGGGGCTATTTCTTCATGATCGATGTGAACAAATCGGACTCCAGAAACCGCTGCAGCCACGCCTGCAGACGTCGATAGGGCGTTTGCGCGAACCACTCGCGGTCGACATGGGCGAATTGCCGTATGAACGGCATCAGCGCCACGTCGGCCAGGCTCGGGTGATCCGTGAGCAGGTAGTCGCGTCCCTCCAGTAACTCATCCAGTTTGCGCAGGAACACCTCGCCCTCGGCGCGATAGAACGCCATCGGTTGCTCAGGATAGCGCTCGGCGTACTTGTAGCGATTGAGGTGCACTTTGAAGTGCTGATCGTTCTCCTCGATCAACGCCTCGATGGCCAACTGTCCTTGCGGATCATCCTTGAGCAACCAGTCCTGCGGGTCATGGCGGGCGACGGCCCAGCGCATGATGTCCAGGCTTTCATCGATGACCTGGGCGTCCACGTCCAGCACCGGCACTGTGCCTTTGCTCGACAGTGCGAGCATCTCGGCGGGTTTGGCCTTGAGGCTGACTTCGACGATGTCCACGGGCACTTCGCAGTAGCGCAGCGCCATGCGTGCGCGCATGGCGTAGGGGCAGCGGCGGAATGAGTAGAGCGTGATCATTTCACCTCCAGGGTGCTCAGGCCGTTGCCCTGGCGGCGGACCTGGATCTGCACCGGAATCCGCTCATGCATTTCCTGCACATGGGAGATCACCGCGACCTTGCGCCCCTGGGCCTGCAGGCCGTCGAGGGCGTCCATCGCCAGTTGCAGGGACTCCGGGTCGAGGCTGCCGAAGCCTTCGTCGATGAACAGCGATTCGATTTTCAGCGTGCTCGAGGCCATCGATGCAAGTCCCAACGCCAGGGCCAGCGACACCAGGAAGGTCTCGCCACCGGACAACGAATGCACCGAACGCAGCTCGTCGCCCATCTCGGTGTCCATCACCAGCAAACCGAGCATGCTGCCGCCGCGTTTCAGGCGATAGCGCCGTACCAGTTGGCGCAATTGCACGTTGGCGTGGTGCACCAGCAGGTCGAGGTTGTAGGCCTGGGCGATCTTGCGGAAGGTGTCGCCGGTGGCCGAACCGATCAACGCGTTCAGGCGTGCCCAGCGCTGGTATTCGCTGTACGCGTCGGCGATCTGTTGCGCGAGGGCCTGATTGGCGTTCTGCCGGCGCTGATCCTCGGCCTGTTCGGCACGCAATTCGGCGCAGAGCTGCTCGCTGACGCCGAACTGGTTTTGTAACTCGGTAAGCGCGTTGGCGAGCTGTTCGTCATCGAGGTTGCCGTTGTGCTGCGCCTGATGATCGAGCAAGCGCTTGTCGCGCTCCTGTAGCAGGACATTGGCCTGTTCGATGGCTTTTTCGCTGTGCTGCAAGCGTTGGCGCAGTTCGCTGACATGGGCGTCGTCGACCCGCAGCAGGTCGTCAAGGCCAGCGTCATCCAGTTCCGGGTGGCGGGCGCGCCAGTCGGCGATTTTGTCGCCGAGCTCGCGCTGTTCGCTTTCCAGGGTGTGCAAACGCTCTTGCTGCGCCTTGAGTTCGGCGGCGATTCGCACGAGCTGCGTGAGTACGTTCTGCAGTTCCGTGGCCGTCGTGGTTTCGGCGTTGCGCGCCTGTTCCACGTCCTGCTCCAGCTGCTGCTGCCACTGTTCGGCACTGGCGTGGGAGGCGAGCAATTGTCCGAGCGCCTGCTGGCTCGCCTGTTGTTGCGCGGCCAGTGCATTGAACTGCTGCTCGGCGGTTTGCAATTGTTGCACACGGGTTTGCTGCCGATCCTGTTCCTTCTCCAGGTGTTGCTGACGCTGTTGCTGCTCGGCAAGTTCTTCCTTTTGCTGATCGAGTTGCGCCAGGCGCTCGGCGATCTGCCGATCGAGCTGCATGAAGGTCGCGGCGGGCTCGAGACGTAGCGCTTCCAGGGTGTCGGCTGGCAACAGGCTGGCAAACGCGCCGAGTTCTTCGTCCAGGCGCTGGCGGTCATTGCCCAGCTCACGCTGTTGATTGTCCAGATGCTGGGCCGCTTGCTGGTGCGCGGTTTCGGCGTGGCGCAATTGCTGGGTCAGGCGCGCGGCGTCCTGTTGCAGGGTGAGCAGGGCGGTTTGCCGTTGTTCGTCCTGGCTGATGCTCTGGTTCAACTGGGTGTTTTGCTGGCTGAGCCAGGCGCCGCGCTTGGCGTAGTCCTGATTGTGCAGGGCGGTGGCCAGCGGATGCGCTTCCAGGCTTGGCGCCAGGGCTTGTTGCTGGGTCGCCAAATGTTCCTGCTGTTGCAGCAGTTCTTTTTGCTGGGCGATCAGTCCGCCCACTTCCGCCCGCAGTTCGGTCAGCTTTTCCTTGAGCTGGTCGACCGCTTTTTGGGCCGTTGCCTGCTCGCTTTCATCATGGCGACCCAGGCTTTGCAACAGGGCTTCGGGTTGATGATAGGGATGCTCGTTGCTGCCGCAGACAGGGCAGGGCTGGTCATCCTGCAACTGCGCGCGCAGTTCCTCGACACTGGCGCTTCGGGCCAGGCGCTGGCGCTCCAGCAGCTCGCGGGTGACGGTCAGGGTCTGCTCGGCGACGGCGAGTTCAGCCTTGGCCTTTACCCCGTCCTGGGTCAGGCGCTCACGTTCCTGTTGCGCAGCGACCTGGCGTTGCTGCAACTCGGCGCCGCGCTTGTCCAGGTCCTGCTGGCTGTCCCACAGCCGCGTCAGGTCTTCGATGGCACGCAATTGCTTGCGGTTGTCCTGCAACAGGCTGCCGAGGATGCCGATCTGCTCGGCGACGGCGTCCGGTTCGGCGCCGGCCTCCTTGAACAGCACCTCCAGTTGCTGTTTCTGCGCAGTGAACGCCTGCGTGGTGCGCACGGCGTTCTGTTCGAGGTTGGCCAGTTCGGCCTGGCCCTTGTTCAGGCGATTGCCGATCAGCATCAGCTGTTGCAGGCGATCGCGGTAAGCGTTCCATGCCTCGCTCAAGGGCGCCAGATGTACGCTCTGTTCCAGCTCGGCCGCCATGCGCTGCAAGTGTTCGCCAGCCCGGGCCTGTTGCTCGTGCAAGGTTTGAATCGCGCTTTGGCCCTGGGTGCAGGCTTGCTCGGCGCTCTGTCTGGCTTCGGCGGCCAGGGCCGTGTCCTTCGCCAGGCGGGCGAGGGTGCTTTGTTCCTCGAAGGCCTGACGCAACAGCGGCGCACATTCGGTTTGCCGTTGTTGCGCTTCACCCAATGCGATCCGGGTCGTGCCAAGGGCCTGTTCCAGTAGCGCCTGACGCTCGCTGAGTTCGCCGTGCTGGCGGGTATGCTGGTCGATTTGCTCGGCCAAGGGCGTGAGTAACGCATCGACCTCGGACTTGCGGGCGAACTGGTGCCGTTGCGGGGCGAGCTGCTCCAGGCGCGTCAGCTGCACGCGCTCGCCGGCCAGGCTTTCCCAGGTTTGGCGGGCGCTGTGCAGTTGTTCGGCAGCAGCCAGTTGCGCGTCATGCAAACGGCGCAGTTCGCTGAGCCAGGTGTGCTGCAGTTCAAGCTGCTTGAGCTGCGCCTGCTGATGTCTAAGCTGCTGTTGCGCGGCCTGGAAGCGCTCGTCGAGCTCGGCGCGGGCCTCAGGCGCCAGGGGCGTGACGCCGCTGGCCTGATCCTGCAGCAATTTGTGGGCTTCGCGGGCTTCCTTGGTCTTGTCGAAGGCCCGCCGGCCCAGCCGGGTGTATAGCGCCGTGTCGGTGAGTTTTTCCAGGAGTTCGCTGCGGTCGTTGTCATCGGCCTTGAGGAAGGCGCTGAACTCGCTCTGCGCCAGCAGCACGGCCCGGGTGAACTGTTCGAAATTCAGGCCCAGTGCGGCTTCGAGCTGGGTCTTGTATTCACCTTTCTGGCTGGCCAGCAGTTGATCCTGATCGAGGTCGCGCAGGCTCTGGCGGCTGGCTTGCAGTTTGCCACCGGCCTTTTCCCGGGCGCGATTGGCTTCCCAGCGTGCGCGATAACGGCGGCCGTCGACGCCGACAAAATCCACTTCGGCATAACCTTCGCCAGTGCCGCGGCGCAACAGGGTGCGCGGGTCGCCGGTGCCGATTTCGCCATCGGCGTCCGGCACCTTGGCGTCGCGCCCGGTGTTGTTCAGCCGCGGCACGGCACCGAACAGGGCCAGGCACAACGCGTCGAGCAGGGTGCTCTTGCCGGCGCCGGTGGGGCCGGTGATGGCGAACAGTCCGGCGCTGGCCAGGGGTTCGGCGGTGAAGTCGATTTCAAACGGCCCGGCCAGTGAGGCGAGGTTTTTCAGGCGGATGGCGAGGATCTTCATGGCTGTTCGTCCTCCATCTGCACGTCTTGCAGCAGCTCGGCAAAGTCCTTTAGGGTTTGCTCATCGACCTCGCTGCCGTAGTTGTCCTGCCAGGCACGGCTGAACAGTTCATGGGGCGTGAGCTGGCCCAGTTCGATCAACCCGGCACCTTCATCGGCACCTTCACGGCTGCCGTTGCCGGCGTATTCGGCGGCGATGCGCACCAGGCGCACGGCCTTGCCTTCCAGGGCGCTTTCCACTTGATGGCGCAAGTCCGGTTGCGGCTCGTCGAGGCGTACCCGCACTTCCAGCCAGGGCTGGCGCTGGTAGTCGGCCAGCAGGTCGATGATCGGCAGGTCGGCCAGTTGCACAAGGATGTCGGCCAGGGGCGCAGGGCCGATACGTTGCAGGTTCACTGAGCGAGGAATCAGTTTCGGTTCGACGCTGACCAGGGTTTCGCCGTCGAGTGTGATGACGAGAACCTGATGCTGGTAGCCGATCTCCGAGAACGACAACGGAATGGGCGAGCCGCTGTAGCGAATGCGCTCCTCGCCGTTGACCTTCTGTGGCTTGTGCAAATGCCCCAGGGCGACGTAGCTGATGGTCGGTCCGAACAGGCTGGCGGGCAGCGCTTCGGCGTTGCCGATGATCAGGCTGCGTTCGGAGTCTTCCGACACCGAACCACCGGCCATGTGCGCATGGCTGATGGCGATCAGTGCCTGTCCGGTCTGCCGTTTGGCATTGGCCGCTTCAATCAGCCATTCGTGAACCTGGCCGATGCCGCGCAAATAGTTGTCGCCCAGATGGGCGCCGGTGACTTCGGCCGGGCGCAGGAACGGTAGCGCCAGGCACCAGGCAGCAATGTCGCCTTGGGCATTTGGCAGTGGCAGCAACAGGCGTTCGGCGTCCAGTTGCCCGTCATCCAGCCACAGCACGCGGCCCAGGGCATGGGTGCGCAAGCGGCGCATCAAGGGCGCGGGCAGTTCGATGCGTGAGCCGGAATCGTGGTTGCCGGCGATCATCACGATGGTCAGCAAGGGTTGCTGCTCATGGGCGCTGACGATGAAGTCGTAAAGGCGTTCCTGGGCTTTGACCGGCGGGTTGACCGTGTCGAAGATGTCGCCGGCGATCAGCAGCACATCCGGCTGATCCAGCTTGAGCTGGCGCAGCAGCCAGTCGAGAAAACAGCCGTGCTCGAAATCACGATCCTGGCCGTGCAGGTTCTGCCCGAGGTGCCAGTCGGAGGTGTGGAACAGACGCAAGGGCAACTCCGCTACAAAAAAGGTGATGGCCGCGAAGACAAATGATGGCGGCGAAAGGGGAGAGAGTTTACTGGCAAAAGACTGTTGTTGCAGAACACCTTTAAAGGTCAAGACGTCTGCATTCGGTGTTGAAAACCTGCGACCGTCTGTCCCCACTGTCAGATCTGTCAGTAGGCGCCAGGGCGAGCCGGGTATTCAATGGATTCGAGCATGGAGCCTTACAGTGCAAGCGACAGGGTGTGCTTTCCAATAGAAGGGAGGCGAGGCAGGTCGGACAGTAGCTGATGTGGTTAGGGCGTTACATGTGATTCCAGGGTTATCGAAGTTACTACGATTGTTAATGGAGAAATACTATGTCACAGGGTCGTCCGAACTCTATCAGTAGAAGCAACAATGCGCGTCATGGCCACGTTTTTTCTCCCTCTTCACGGGCACATTTTGAGTGGCTTGCGGGGAGACTCGACTTAGGGGCTCTGAACCAACGCGAGTCCGGCAAGTTTTTTCCTCTGACTGCCGGCGGGCTCAGGGATACTTTTGCCAAAGATGACGACGCCAACGTCCCGCCGCCTCCAGATGGAAAAATTGCCAGTGCCAATCAACTGACCGGTGCACAACTGGACGAACCAGGGAGTCATTGGAAAAAACATGATGTGCGAAGTGGCGAAACGCTGGACATTTCCTGGCGTTTCAGCGCGAAGCACGCGACCCGGCGCTGGAACTATTTCATGACCAGGGAAGGTTGGGATCCTGACAAGGTCCTGTCGCGCGACCAGTTTGAAGCGGAGCCGTTTTACACAGTGCAAATCAACCTGCAACCGCATTGGTCCCATGGCGAGCAAATGTTGCCCGCTTCACCCACCACCCATGGTGTCCCACTACCGGAACGGGACGGGTACCACGCATTGCTGGCCGTCTGGGAAGTGGCCAACACTTCCATGGCTTTTTACCAAGTGATTGATCTGAATTTCGTGCCACCGGAAGGCGGCGGTGAACGGCCGGATCCACCGACTGGACTGGCTGCTGTCAAGGTCACTGACAAGCAGGTACTGTTGAATTGGAATGCAGGAACCGGTCCCTTTCCGATCGCCTCCTACCGCATTTCGCGTAACGGAAGATTTTTGGTTGATGTAGACGCTCCGAATCTTGCTTTTGCCGATAACAGCGTGGCGCCTGAAACCCAGTACACATATGCCATCAGCGCGGTCGACGATCGCAGCCATATCTCTGCGCCCAGCCGGCCGATTCAAGTGCACACCTTGCCAGAAGGTGGCGCGGGGCCTACCGCTCCGACGAACCTGCACAGCATGGGCCAGACCACACAAAGTGTCAGCCTGATGTGGGGGGCATCCACCGGCACGGACCCACTAGTCGACTATCTGATCTATCGGGACGATATTCATATCAAAACCGTGAGCGTCACTCAGACCTCTTTTGTCGACTCTGGCCTCACACCAGACACCCCATACCGTTACGCGGTGAAAGCGCGCGACCTGAACAACAAGCTTTCGTCGTCCAGTAACGTTCTGAGCGTCAGCACTGAGAGTGGCGGGGGCGAGTATCCGGCATGGAAACTGAACACTCAGTATGCAAAAGACCAGCGAGTGAGACACGCTGCAAAGAACTGGTCCTGCCTTCAGGCACACACCTCCTACGTAGAAGACTGGGCCCCTGGGGTGGGCGACAATGTGCTTTGGGTCAAACTGGCCTGACCTTTGACGGACTCATTGTGCTTTGCTGAAAGGCCTTGATGATCGCAGCCTGCGGCAGCCCTTGGAGGGGCTGCCGCAGGCTGCGATCTTTTGATTTTATTTCGGATAAAGCGGCGGCAACCCACTGTCCCCAACCGGATCCTGAACCCGTTCGGCAATCGGAATCGTCCGGATCGCCCGCCACAAATCTTCCCCTTGCCAATGCTGGCCGGTTTCGCTGTACAGCGCGCCGTTCAAACCGTCGAGGGCGTCGGACAGCGGGACGAAGCGGGCGGCCATGTCGGCCAGGGTTTCCGGTTGCTGGCGGGCCCAGGCGTCGAGCGCCTGGCGGGTGGCGTGGGAATCGTTGGCCTGGCAGGCACGCTTGAGGTCGTCGAGCACCGTGCGTGGGCTCGGGCCGGTTTGTGCCGCCCGCAGGATTGCCGGTTGCCAGCGTGCCCGCCACCAGAGGCCGAACCCCAGCAGGGTGGTGCAGGCGAGGATCAGGGTGCTGAGTTTCCAGCGCCAGAGGGTTTCGTTGCTGGCACTGCTGTCCATTGGTGTGGCGCCGGCCGGAGTATCGACCAGCAGGCTCGGATTGGCCGCCACCTGCAGGGTCCGGGCGGGCAGGCTGCTGTGCTCCAGATGGTCTTCGAAGGTGTTCCACCAGACCACCTCGACCGACGGCAAGTCGATGGCGCCGCTGCGCGAAGGCACCAGCGCTTCGCGATCTTCGCGGCTGCCCACCAGGCCTCGTTCGGTATTCTGGTTACCCAGCACCGGTTGATCGGGATAGCGCCGCAGGCCACTGACCTCGGTGCCGGGCAGGGGCGGCAGCTGTGAACTGGCCAGGCCTTCGGCCTTGACCGTCAGGCTGCGGGTGAGCGAATCGCCGACCTGGACGTGTTCCGGCTCTGGATTCCAGCTTTCACTCAGGGTCAGGCTGCGAGCCGGTAGCCAGGGCAGGTCGGCGGGATAGGTGATGGGTTTGGCCTTGACCGTCAGCAGGATCTCGCCGGAGCTGACGCGCATCAACTTGCCGGATTTCGGCGCCTGGGCGCTGGCGTCCTGCACGGGCTGCGCCTCCACCAGTGCGGCATTGAATATCTGCGCCGGGATGATCAGTTCACCGCTGTGTTGCGGGTAGATCGCGTAGCGCATCTCGATCACGCCATGGCGAATGCCGTTGATGTCTTTCTCGTAGGTGCGTGACTCGCCGAGCTGTTCGATGCGCGCGTCGGGAATTTGCAAGGGGGGCAGGCTGCTGTCGTCGTACAGGGACACCGAATGGTAGATGCGCAAGGTCAGGATCGCCTGGGCCTGCACGTACACGGTGGTCTGATCGAGGCTGGCGTCGATGAACACCGCTGCCTGCTTGTTCGGGCTCGCCTGGGTGTCGCTCTCGACCACTTGCACGGTGATCGGCTGGCTCTGCACGTCGCCCAGCGCGAGCGGGGGGATCACCAGGGTGCCGTTGTGCAAGGGCAGCAGGGTGACGATCCAGCGGGTGGTGGCCTGGTTGTCGCCATTGAGGGTGTTCAACTGGTTGACCTGGCGGGTGCCACGCACTTCGAACAGGGGCTCCAGTGGCGTCAGGTCCGGCTTGCCGAACTGGGTCACGTCGTTGGATTCCAGGGTCAGTTCGATGGTCTCGCCGGAATTCAGGCGAGCCCGGTCGACACTGGCGACCAGCTCGGCTGCCTGGGCCTGCACGACACAGAGCAACAAGGCGGGCAGCGGGGCGAGCATGAAGGCGGTGAAGCGGGTCATCGAGTTTTTCCCTGATCCTGATGTTGTTGCTGTTCGTACCAGAACTTGCGTCTGAGCAATTCACCCGGGTCGTCCGGGATCTGCCTGAGCCATTGCTCCAGCGCCTGCTGCTGCTCGGCATCGAGACTGTCGCTGGTCGGGGGCATGGGGGCAATGGTGTGCTGTTCATCTCCCAGTTCGCTGCCCGGGACCTCGTTGGCGCCGGGGCGCGGCGGTGTTGTGGCGGACGGCTCGGTGGCGGCTTGGGTCGGTTCGCCAGCGGTTTGCGGCTCACCCGTTGTCGACGGCTGCGCAACGCTACTGGGTGGTGTTTCCTGCGCCGAATCGGCGGCCTCCTCATTGGCGGCTTTGTCAGGGGCGGGCGCGGTGGCTTGCTGCTTGAGCAGGCTTTCCACCAGGGCCTTGTTGGTCAGGGCCGGGCGCAGATCCGGTTGGCGTTCGAGGGCCTGTTCGTAAGCATCCACGGCCGCCTCCAGCTCGCCGCTTTTGGCCAGGGCGTTGCCACGATTGTAGTGGGCGTGGGCGTCGTTGCCCTCGGCGAACCGCTGGGCGGCGCCCGTGTAGTCGCCGGCTTCGTAGAGAGCCACGCCTTGCCACTGGTGATCTTCGAAGTGCCGGGCCGCCTCGGCCGGGCGTTTCTGCTTGAGCAAGTGCAGGCCCTGCTGGTCGGGGCGCAGCCACAGGTCCTGGAAGTCGAAGGCATAGCCCGGTTGCGGCAGCATGAAAAACAGCGGCAGGCAGAACAACCAGCCGCGACGACCGGCGCAGGCGGCCAGCAACAGCAGCGGCAACAGCAGCCAGTAGCCCTGGTCGGCCCAGGTGTCGAGGCGCAGGGTCTGGCCGTCGTTGCGCAGGTTGCGCGGCCCGTCGAGCAGGCCGAGGGCGCGCAGATCGCCATCGCTCAGGCGCGCGTGGCGGTAGTGTCCGTCCAGCTCGTTGATGAAGGCCTTCAGGCCGGGCTCATCCAGGCGCGACACCAGGATCGCTCCCTGTTCGTCCTTGAGGAAACTGCCATCCTCCTGGGTGATTGGGGCGCCGTCGGCGGTGCCGATGCCAAGCATGAGCAATTGCGTCGACTTGCCGCTCAAGGCGCGGCTGATGCCCAGGCGCTCCGGTTCGCTCAGGGAAGTGCCGATCAACAGGATCCGACCGTCGCCCAGTGCGGCCTGTTCCAGCAAGGCCAGGGCCTTGACCACCGCCAGATCGGCACGCTGGCCGGCTTCGGGCATCAACGACGGCTTGAGCGCATCGAGCAGGTTGCGGATGGTGGACAGGTCGTCCGACAGCGGCACCAGGGTGTGGGCGCTGCCGGCGTAGACGACGATTGCAGTCTGCGCGTCGTTGCGGCTTTGCAGCAGGTCGAAGAGTTTGCGCCGGGCCTGTTCCAGGCGGTTTGGCTGAACGTCGGTGGCGAGCATTTGCGGGGTCAGCTCAAGGATTACCACCAGCGGGTCAGCGGGTTTCTGGCTGATCTGCTCGACGCGGGAAAAGCTCGGTCCGATCAATGCGACGACAGCGATCGACCAGGCCAGGCCCAGGGCGATCCACGGCAGTTTGCTTTCGCGTCCGCTGCCGCCACTGAGCAACGCCGCATGGAACGCCGGCGGAAGGATCATCTGCCAGCGCCCCGCGCGCTTCTGCCGATGCCACAGTTTCCAGAGCAACCAGCCAAGCAGCGGCAGCGACAGCAGCCACCAGGGGCGGAAAAAGTACGGCCAGAGTGCGCTCATCGGCGCCTCCGCAGGCGCAGGCGTTTGAGGCGCTGGCGCCAGTCAGGCAATGGCGATTGCAAGAACAGGTCCTTGGTGAAAAATCGTTGCAGCGGGTTGTCCGGCCACAGCTCGCGCACCACCAGCAGCATGCTCAGCCACAACGCCAGCGCCAGCGGCCAGTGGTACAACGCCTGGGCCGGACGGGCCTGGGTCGGTTGCTGGGTCACGGGCTCCAGTTTGTCGAGGGTGCCCTTGATCGCTTGCAGTTCCTGGCCATCGCGAGCGCGGAAGTACTGGCCGCCGGTGGCGTCGGCGATCGCCTTCAAGGTGGGTTCGTCAAGATCCAGGCTCGGATTGATCCCCAGGAAACCGGGGGTGCCGCTTTCTTCCGGGTCGGCGCCGATACCGATCGGGTAGATTTTCACCCCTTCCTTGGCCGCCAGGCGCGCGGCGGTCAGCGGATCGATTTCGCCGCCGTTGTTGGCGCCATCGGTGACCAGAATCAACACGCGGCTTTGCGCCGGGCGTTGTCGCAGGCGCTTGAGGGCCAGGCCGATGGCGTCACCGATGGCGGTGTTCTTGCCGGCGATGCCGATACGCGCTTCGTCGAGCCAGACGCGCACGGTATGCCGGTCAAACGTCAGGGGTGCCTGCACGTACGCCCGGCTGCCGAACAGGATCAGCCCGACCCGGTCGCCGTCGCGACTTTCGAGGAAATCGCCGAGCAAATGCTGGACCAGGGTGAGGCGGCTGACGTCATCGTCCTGCCACTGCATATCGGGAAAGTCCATCGAACCGGACACGTCCACCGCCACCAGCAGGTCGCGCCCGCTGGCTGCAATCGGCAACGGCTCGCCGAGCCATTGCGGGCGCGCGGCGGCGCTCAGCAGCAGCAACCAGAGCAGCAAAAACGGCGCCTGCTGACGCCAGGCGGGCAAGTTGGCCCGGGCGCGGCGTTTGGCCAGGCCTTCGAGGTCAGCGAGAAAACTGACCTTGAGTGCCGGTTCGCCACTGTCGGCCACCGGCAACAGCACACGCATCAACCAGGGCAGCGGCAGCAGGGCGAACATCCACGGCCAGGCGAACTCAAACATGTTTGCGAATCCAGGTGTCGACCGCCTGGGTCAGGCCGGCGATGGCCTTGTCGTCCAGCTTGCATTCGGGCTTGTAGGCGCCTTCGACCAGCACCATCCAGCGGGTCAGGCCGGCAGCGGGGCAGCGGTTGTCGAGAAAAGCCAGCCATTTGCGGCCATTGAGGGTATGGCTCTGGCTGTAGGGGTAATGGTTGCGGCACAGACGCTTGAGCAGGCCATTGAGTTGCTGCAGCCAGGCACCGGCGGGCGCGCCGTCGTAAGGTTTGGGCATGCGCGCCAGTTCCGCCAGTGCGGCCACGCGCACCGGGTCCAGCGGTTGTTCGACGGGGGCTACCGGTTGCTGGCGAGTCAATAGGTGCCGCAGCTTCCACAGGCCAAAGCCGATGGCCGGCAGTAACAGCAGCAGCAACCACCAGCCCGGTGCCGGCGGCCAGAACTCCACGGGGGGCGGAGAAATCAGTGGCTGCAACTGCTCGAGACTGCTCATCGACCTTTCCCCGGCTGCTGTGGGTTGAGGTACTCGCGCAGTTGCTCGACCATTTCACTTTGCGTGCTCAGCGGCATCAACAACACTCGAAGCTTCTGTGCCAGCAGCTCCCAGCGGGCGATGCGCGCTTCGGCCTGGGCGCGGTAGGTCTGGCGCAGGTCGAAGTTGAGCGTGTCGAGTTCCAGTTGTGCGCCACGCTCGGCGAAGCGCAACAGTCCGGCGGCAGGCAGGGCATGATCCAGCGGATCGGACAATGGCAGCAGCAACAGGTCGCAATGGCGCGACAACAGGCTCAGCTGTTGTTCGGCGCTTTCGGACAAGGCGCGCTCGTCGCAGATCACGATCGCCAGGCTGCCGGGCCGCAACACCTCCCGCGCGCGGCGCAAGGCAATGCCGAACGCATCGCGATCGGGCTCGCTTTCGGTGTGCAGCGACTGGTTGACCCGCACCAGGCGGTTGAGCAACTGCAGCAGGCTCTGTTTGCTGCGCCTTGGCTTGATTTCGTAATGCTCATTGTCGCCGAACACCAGGCCTCCGACCCGGTCGTTATGCCCCAGCGCGGCCCAGCCGATCAGGCTCGCGGCCTGGGCGGCGAGCACCGACTTGAACATCAGCCCCGAGCCGAAGAACAACCGACGACTCTGCTCGACCATGATGAAGATCGGCCGCTCGCGTTCTTCGTGAAACAGCTTGGTGTGGGGTTCCTGGGTGCGGGCGGTGACGCGCCAGTCGATGCTGCGCACGTCGTCGCCGGCTTGATAAACCCGCACCTGATCGAAATCCACGCCACGGCCCCGCAGCTTGGAGTGGTGCAGGCCGATCAGCGGGCTGCGCTGGCTCGGCGTGGAAAACAGCTGCACTTCACGCACGCGATGACGCATCTCGATCAACTCGGCGAGGCTGACACGGATGCCCGGTTCGGGCGGCAGGATGGCGTTCATCGGGGTCAAGCGACGGCTACGACGTCGAGAATCCGCTGGACCACCCGGTCCTGGTCGATACCGGCGGCTTCGGCTTCAAAGGAAAGAATGATGCGGTGGCGCAATACATCGAACAGTACCGCCTGGATGTCTTCGGGGCTGACGAAGTCGCGCCCGGCTAGCCAGGCGTGCGCCCGGGCGCAGCGATCCAGGGCAATCGAACCGCGGGGGCTGGCGCCGTAGGCGATCCATTCGGCCATTTCCGGATCGAACTTGGCCGGGGTGCGCGTGGCCATGACCAGTTGCACCAGGTATTCCTCCACGGCGTCGGCCATGTACAGGCCGAGAATCTCCTTGCGTGCGGCGAAGATCGCCTGCTGGCTGACCCGGCGTTCGGGCTTGGTTTCGCCGTTCAAGGCTTCGCCACGGGCTTGTTGCAGGATGCGGCGTTCGACAGCAGCGTCCGGAAAACCGATTTTCACGTGCATCAGGAAACGGTCCAGCTGCGCTTCGGGCAGCGGGTAGGTGCCTTCCTGCTCGATCGGGTTTTGCGTGGCCATCACCAGGAACAACGGCGAAAGCTCATAGGTGCTGCGTCCGACACTGACCTGGCGCTCACCCATGGCTTCGAGCAATGCCGATTGAACCTTGGCCGGGGCACGGTTGATTTCGTCCGCCAGCACCAGGTTGTGGAAGATCGGGCCCTGCTGGAACACGAAGCTGCCGGTTTCCGGCCGATAGATCTCGGTACCGGTGATGTCGGCAGGCAACAGGTCGGGTGTGAACTGGATGCGATGGAACTGCGCTTCGATGCCTTCTGCCAGTTCCTTGATGGCCTTGGTCTTGGCCAGGCCAGGGGCCCCTTCAACCAGCATGTGGCCGTCGGCAAGCAGGGCGATGAGCAAGCGCTCGATGAGTTTTTCCTGGCCGAGAATCTGCGTTGAAAGAAAGGTTCGCAGCGCTAGCAGCGCTTCACGATGTTCCATCGATGACTGTTCCTGGAGAGGGTGACCGAAGACGTTCGTATAACGCCAGGGCTGGGGGCGTTACTTTAATCCATCGCGGGGGGCGGCGACTAACGGCATTTTGTGCAAAATGCGGGAAATGGTTGGGGATTTGCTGGTTTTTGCAGGGCGACAGTCCTGAGGTGACTGTCAGGGCCTCATCGCTGGCAAGTCGAATCGTCGCGCCGCAGTCCTGCAGTTATTGGCGGTGTGGATGCTATCAGTGCAACACATCGGTCACTGTAGGAGCTGGCTTGCCAGCGATAGGGCCGGTTCAGACACATCAAATCTGACTGATAAAGGTCCCGGTACCGTCAAGGATATTCTTCAGGGTTTCCTGAACCTCCGCCAGATCCACCATGTCCGGGTTAAAAGTGATCTCCAGCACATCATCCCCATTCAACGCATCGGCATCCGCCGCGGCGATCTCGATCTTCAGCAGGGTAGGGCTGAGGGTAACCTTCACGCCATCCAGGGTCGAAGGCTCGCCATCGAGGGTGATCTCAAGCTCATCCTCATCCGGATACCGACTCATGAGAAACATCTCACCCTTTTCGCTATGGCAGCACAGCATCGCCATGTCGTCTTCTTCTTCATCGCAAGGGTTGACGATCAAGAGGGCGGTGGTCATTTGCATGGGGAATTCCTGGCTCGGCGAGCGTGATGAACGTAAAAAAATGCAATTCTGCCAGTCCACGGATATTTCTGCTGCCTCAGGTTGCTGACGTGGCGGGAAAACACCGATTTCCATTATCACTCTGATGTATCGAAAAGCCGTTATAACTAGACCCTGTGAATGATGAAGGGTACTTCTCACGGACTTTTCCTAACTTGCCATAGGAAATTTCCGATCCTGTTGCAGGAGGTTTGCGAGCCCTGAAAATAACGCCAGGAAGCAGGTTTTTTACTTGTCTTTGCGCATTTCAATCCCTTAGCGTGATCGCCCAGACGCAAAGGATTGCGCAGTCAATCATGTAAAAAGGACCTCTTTCGATGAGTCAGTATTTCGAACGGGCAGATGAGATCAAGCACCTGTCCGAGGAACAAATCGAGCAACTGTACCAGCGCTATCTGGACGGTGAAAAAAGTGCCGACCTGAAAATCGAGTTCAACATTGCGCCTGAAGTCCGCAGTCTGTTGAAGATATTGCCGCCGATCATCAGCAAGGACCTGACGTGCCCCTACTGCGACCTGCCCATGTGGGTGCGCCGGCACGCCAAGGGTACCCCTGTCTCACTTCGTAACCCTTTCAAGTGCGTGCGTTGCGAGCACTATCACCATGAGCCTGGCCACCAAGGGCGAATCAAGCGCTGTACCTGCAATGAGTGCTACAAGCTGCGCCAGCAGGAAATCGCCGCCCAGGCGCAGCGTGATCGTCTCGAGCTGCAGAAACGCTACGCCACGCCGCGTCCGTCGGTGCCTTATGCATCGCTGGGCTTCGTCCAGAAACTGGCACTGCTCGCCTTGCTCGACGACGGCCAGGTCGACGGTGGCGAGCGCATTGCCTCGCTCGCCACCGGGGTCAGGAGCGAACCTCTGGCACCCACTGATGAGGCCAGTGAAGCGCTGGTGAGGAACCTGCACGAGACCGGAGCGCTGGACGTCGACCTGGATGGCGACATCAAGGCCTTCGATCGGGCGTCCGGCTACCAGATCAAAGACTTCTGCTCCGTGCGCTGGCTACCCAATGTCGCATTGGAACCCGGCATACGCGGCACTCGCGACGCACTGTACGGCGCTTTGTATCAAGAGCTGTCAGGCAGTGTTCAGCCCGCCTGGAAAAGCGAATTGTACGCCTTGATGTTGAGCCTGGCCCGGGACGAATCGCTTCAGTACATCCAGATCCTGGCCAGTGAAGTGAGTTTTGTATTCAGTGCCCAGGGGCGCGCCGAAACCGTTGTCGGCCAGCTTCTGCAGGACTTTTCGGTGAGCCACATCTACTACTTTGCGCGGTTGGCGGTGAAGAATGCCGCGCATTTCTACGCCACCGGCAATTCCAAGGGCCGTAACCACGCTTGCAACACCATCCCGGGCAACATGTTGGGCACGGCGCAGGATGCAAAGGCGCGAAACTGGCGCAAAACCGCCTATCGCGATTCGCGAGTGCCGCAGTCGGCCTTGCACCGAATCCTGTATGACGTGGTACTCAAGGACAGCGGAGCAGGTTTCTCCAAGTCCCCGGGCCTCTACTGGCGTGACGAACTGGTGCCACGGTTTTTCTCTGGCAATGGCTGCACGGCGGACCAGGCCGGGCATCTGCAGCTGTTCTGTCGTGAATGTGATTCAACCAACGTCGATGCCAGCATGGACAAGAAGACGATTCAAATGCTCTGTTACGACTGCGCGACAGTGAGCCGATTTCAGGCGTTCGATGACTTGATCGACTGAATCGGTCGAGGTTCCTTCAATGAGCAGCATTAGCGTCCATGGTCGGTTCGGCGATCATGGATGTTGTCAATTTCTGGTTGGGGCGGGGAGGGCGCGTCCGGGCCTGCCGTTCTGGTACGGTTGTCCCGCAAAAACTGTGCAATCAGCCCCGAAATCGCCTTCGGCTGCTAGTGTTGTTCAAGGCGCGCCTGCAGAGCAGCGTACCGTTGACCGAATATGTCGCAGCACCGCAAGCATGGGGCTTGCCGCACTCGTTAAGCTGCGCAACGGATGAGCACCCGTAAAGGCATTGCGCTGCACGCAGCCCAGTCGCTTTTGCAGATGCCCATTCACGGAAGGTGAATGTGACCCGAGTGTCTCGTTTAGCTTCACCCTCCTGTCGCCCTGTTTCCTCTGCCCGAGAATCAGGAGCAGGGTGACGGATAGCTTTGAAACATAGCCCCGAACAGGGGTGTTACGCGCGACGCTTTCATCAATAACAAGCCCAAGCGGAGTACCACAGATGGCGTTCTTCACCGCAGCCAGCAAAGCCGACTTCCAGCACCAACTGCAAGCGGCACTGGCGCAGCACATCAGTGAACAGGCACTGCCACAAATGGCGCTGTTCGCTGAACAATTCTTCGGCATCATTTCCCTGGATGAACTGACCCAACGTCGGTTGTCTGACCTCGCTGGCTGTACTCTTTCTGCGTGGCGCCTGCTTGAGCGCTTCGATCACGCGCAACCGCAAGTGCGCGTCTACAACCCCGATTACGAACGTCATGGCTGGCAATCGACCCACACTGCGGTCGAAGTGCTGCACCATGACCTGCCTTTTTTGGTGGACTCGGTGCGCACCGAGCTGAACCGCCGCGGCTACAGTATCCACACCCTGCAAACCACCGTGCTCAGCGTGCGTCGTGGCAGCAAGGGCGAGCTCCTGGAAGTCCTGCCAAAAGGCACCCAGGGCGACGGCATCCTGCAAGAATCGCTGATGTACCTGGAAATCGACCGTTGCGCCAACGCCGCCGAATTGAACGTGCTGAGCAAAGAGCTTGAGCAGGTGCTGGGCGAAGTGCGCGTGGCAGTTGCCGATTTCGAGCCGATGAAAGCCAAGGTCCAGGACCTGCTGGCTGGTATCGATGCCAGCCCATTTGCCATCGACGGCGAAGAAAAAGCCGAGATCAAGAACTTCCTCGAATGGCTGGTGGGCAACCACTTCACCTTCCTCGGCTACGAAGAGTTCGTGGTACGTG